>VMHT01052376.1_pt1 | contig 22795 bp, 12 predicted proteins | sample 4693611 | NCBI WGS metagenome assembly VMHT01 (sample SAMN12280063, study PRJNA550983) | marine metagenome | isolation source: seawater sampled from same location over 5 years 0.02-0.2 micron viral filtrate | place: USA: collected off the coast of southern California halfway between the port... ...
AAACTTGTCGTACACCCTAAAGTTCGCCACCTTATCGATGTTCCCGCCACCGATCTGGATAGGGACTGACCCTTCTTCTGTGCCGTAGTATCTGATTTCATTGATATCAAATTGGCCTCTCGGACCCTCGTTCTTGTTGACTATGAGTACGAGATATTTATACGCATTTCCAGTGTTTGTATCCGGTATTAATGTCACCCGACCACCACCTTCAGCTATTGTTGTCGTCGTCCAAGTTAATCCACCTGAGAAAGCTTTTAATAAATCCCACGTTCCACTTTTACTACCATCATTACTTCCTAAAATAGCACCTTCGTAAGGTCTCGATTTAATATGACTCGTCATAGGACTCGATGATGAGGCGTAAGTAGCTGAATTTATCTCAATACCTGTTACATTTATCTTATGGGGAAGTTCTAATTTTATCCACTCTCCATCATAGTTCACACCACCGGCTGTATGTCTTTCGGGTGGGCTACGGTTATATGTACCAGGGGTAGTATTAGCCACATAATAATCACCCGATTGCCATATATTGTGCGTTGTTCCACCCTTACCTTCGTCAAAGGCACTCCACCCAGACCGTGTATCGGTACCTCCATTACCCAAATTACTACTTGATGTTACGGTATACCCTCTTAGAGAATATGATTGTTCACCCCTGCCTCCGCCGCTAGAATCCAGATACCCGCCCCTACCTAAAGCAAAAGGTATGTGCGGATACTTCAAGACCTGGGTGGGATCGGGAAGGCGGACCAGGTCGTTCTCGCGGTGGCCGTAGTAGTATATGTCTGCAACCACTACGGATTGATTTGATTCACCATGAGTGAATACGAGTGCGTGATATTTATAATATTTAATGGAACTCACCATAAAAGTTTTAGTAATTGCATTTACCATCGCAGCATCGGTTACGGTGAGTAAAACGTCCCATTCACCTGGATCATCTATACCCGAATTGGAACCGATCAGTTTAAAACCTTTAGGTAATTGGGTAGCACTTCCATCTCTACCCCTAAGCAAAAAATGAGAAACTTTTATTTTATGCGGACTCTCGAGTTGTATCCAGTGACCCAAGTGACCACCTAAAGTTACACCGGCGTTATGGGCACCTGTAGAATTTGTATCATACCCTTGATGAGTATGCCAGGCACTATTTCCGAGTACACGGTCAAACGCTTTCCACGCTAACCATGCGTTATTAGTTTCGCTACTTGTAGTCACTACGTACCCATCTTGGCTATAAGTAGTCATCGCGAACGGTGGGTACTCTCCATATGTGTCTTCGATTGTCTCATCGACGACCTTACGTCCATCGAGGTAGGTTACTCGGGAGCCACCTTCACCCTGGTACGCATAGGTCAGGTTGTGCCACGTGTTCGATTGGAGTTTCAAATCGGTTGTGAGGTGATGTGTGGTGTCACGTGTGAATACGTAGGCGGCACCCGCGGTACTACCCAAATCATCATCTCTGAACATACCCGCTACAAAATAGCTACCATCCGATGAGATAGTGAGCGCCGAGCCAAAATGGTCATTGGTCGAACGGTCTTTGTGTCTAACTGCGCTTTTATATGTCCACGTGTTTCCTGAACGGGTATATACGAATACCACACCCCCCGATGTAACACCAACATTGTCTCTAGAATGAACTAAAGCTACGGTACCATCTGGGGACATTTTAACAGCTCGCCCAAGTAGATTTCCCGTAGCACCAATAGGGTCGGTGTAAGTACTACCCATTTGACCCCAAGCCCAATCAGATGTCGAGCTTCCCGTGCGTTTGAAAAAGAAGACTGCGCCGTTATTACTCGCTCGACCATATGCACCGACGATAAGGTAAGTACCATCCGAAGAAATAGAAACACCTTGGTTTTCTCCACCAAAATAGTTATTAACTCCACTTACATCCGGATTACTGATTTTTTGTTGTTGTGTCCATGTGTTATCCCCAGTCCTGGCAAACATGTATACGGAACCGTCATCATCTTCCTGGGCACCATCTTCCTCCCTCCCTACACCAAGAGCTATGAAGTTTCCATCGTTTGATATTTCGAGGCAGCCCGCAATATAGTCATAGGAAGCAACATCACTTGTAATAAGCCTGAATGGTGTTGTGTTCCAGGTATTACCCGTTCTTTTGAATACGTACGCAGCACCACCATTATTTACAGTTTCGTCATCATTCTGTGCCGCAGTGACGACATACGTACCATCGGACGAAATACTCACCCGTCGACCAAAGTAGTCATCTGCACTCTCATGACTCGATGATAGAATCTGTTGTTCTGACCATAAATTTGTACCCACATTTTTCTTAAATATATAGAGCTTACCCACATTACTGGTATTGTTTCCATCTGTTGAATGAGCAAGACGCGCACCAATAGCGATATAGTTTCCATCTGAAGAAATATCTACACCCGCCCCAAATCGATCACCCGCAGCTCCATCAGAAGCCAAAAGTTTTTGAACTTCATTCCAGTGACCGTTCGAATCTTTTATGTAAATGTATGCAGATCCGAGTTCAGAATCATCATAATTGGCACCTACTACAACTATAGAACCATCACCCGACATACCCAAACTATTAGCTCCGTCACCCGCCCCAAATCGATCACCCGCATCCCCATCCGATGCCAATAACTTCTGCACAGTTTGGTACGTATCAGTATGAACAAGATCTATGTGATCGAGTTTCTCCTCACCCGAGTTCAATGAAAAGATACACGAATTGGAAACATTCGCCTCCAAGTTGGAAGATTTGAACCACATGGAGAGGGAGTGCGGGGCATCACCCGAAAGGAATGTATTGGCCTCGAGGGTCACATTAGATTCAACATTCCCCGAAAGTTCCCAGTATTTATCGGTACTCACATAGGTCGTGTGCGTGTTGGAAACGGTTGGACCCACGACACGGTTTGTGAAGGTCTCACCTAAGCTCCCATCGACGTACACTTGGGCCCCAGTCGTTTGAGGTGTGTTCATTATGGACGTGAAGGTGGTATCCACGGAGGTGTCGCCTAGGGGTTGATCCTCTTCATAGCCGTAAAGTTGAAGCTCACCTATTGAAGCCCCATCATGACCATTCGTTTTTACTACCACGAAGGCGTATTCGGAATAGTATTCTGTGGCGTCTATGTCTTGTTTAGTTGTATTAGTACCAGATCCTGCACGAGTTGGCACCGAATACATGTAATTTTTGACATGTGTCCATGTGCTTACACCTTCGTTTCTCCCATATATATCAACTTCATACGGCATATGCATGTGTGGTGCATTCACGATGATGTGTTTAAGTATAATTTTTTTGGGTATTTTCAGAATCAAATACTCACCAATACTCGTATTCGTATCGAGTTGGGTCTGTGGCGATGACGGATCCAGTGCCGAAGGATTAGCGGTTGAAGAATTGTCCACATATAGATTGTTAGTTCTCCAACGAGCGGTAGCGTCATTCATTATACTATCAAATACACGATACGGTGCGAATGGTGACTGAAAATTACTCCCGCTTACACTGTACCCTGCTTGAACGTATGTATTCGTAGAGTCATTAGAGTCAAACTTCCCCTCTTCAAAAACAATCTCGGGATACTTCTTCAACTTGGCAGCTCCATCCCTCCCATGAGGTCCATGTTGATCCATCACAGTTTCACCACCGGTCGCGGCTTGTTGCGCCATCGCCACCTTCCCCCCATCGATCGAGAAGGATTCGGTGAAGAGTTGCCAATCTTGGAGGGCGACGTTGGAACTGTTCCCCGCAGCTTTAGTCGCCACGAGGGCATACTTCTTGAACTGCTCGGTCGCATTCACGGTGATCGTTTGGACGTTAGAGGCAGTCACGGGGTCACGGCCCGACCAATAGTTGACCTCGGTCCAAGTAAGATCATTGTTGGTTGCGTAGATATTCGCCGAAGCAGGGAACTGCGCGGCTGTTAGAGGAGTCAATTTCATATGACGAAGTGTGGTTTTATACGGGAACTCAATAGCGAGCCAGTCACCACGCTGTGTAGGGTGTAAATTAGAAAGTTGGGTAAGATTATTTTCATGGAACACGTTGGATCCACCGATGTATCCACCGGCGAGACCACCACTCACCCAAGCATTCGCAGTCCCATCAAAGGCATTGTAGGTATTAGAGTTTGTAGCTAAGTTTGAAGTTGTGAGGGTGTATGACCCATGATTGGTCACGGTAGTTGTGTTTGCGAAAAAGTCTGAAGGGGGTTGCTCGGAGACAACGGCGAACTTATTCATGAAAGTTCCGGAAGAATCTGTGAGTTCACCAGTCGCTCGATCGTATGTTACGATATTGGAAGCCACGTCGGCAACCCTAAGGGTATCGATGAAGACGTTACTGTCAAACTTAAGTCGACCACCTATATCGATATTAGACGCAACATCTATACCCCTTTCTGCATCCGTAGAGATGAATGTACCCGCGGATTCAATATTAGAAACTGCAGAAACAGCAGTAATCACGTTAGAAAAACGCACGGGGCGTGTGACTACGTTACTCTCCGCGCAAACCTGATCTAAACCATGTGAAGCTGACACTGTAAAAACACCCAGATTTAAATTACTCGCGGAGACGTTACCATGAACAGTCAATACATTCGAGCCTTCATCATCTATGTGCACATTTGAACCTACACTTAAATTAAAAACAGGGGCTGTATTTTGAATACCGACATTACTGTCAGTAACCATACCAGCACCCGCATAATCCGTGGCGGAACTAAATTTAACAACGTTCGCGGAGACGTTTCCTTGATTAATAATAGCTTCGAGAGTTGTTGCAATATTTGAGAGAAGACCACCATCACCCTCGAAGCGACTCGCGTACACTTTACCGTGTACATTCATAGTCGTAGAGGGCTCAGAAACATCTTTATCGATTATGATTTTATCAGCAATACTGAGAGTATTTAATGGATTAGCATTTTGAATACCAACGTTACTCGCTGTGACGATACCTACACCCGCATAAGCAGCAGGTGGGGCGTTAAACTGTACAACGTTCGCCACTAAATTTCCTTGATCGACGATATCACTGAGTGTTGTGGCGATGTTAGAAATTAAACCACCATCACCTACAAAAAATGAAGCTCCTACATTACCGGTGACGTCCAAAACATTTGAGGCGTCACCGTTTGCTGTCAAATAGGAACCCACATGTAGGTTACTTAAAATTTCGACTTCATCAGTGAATGTTTGGATATTAGTCTTTACCATTTAATAGTACCTGAGAAAATCTTATACACCTTTTTCGTCTATAAGATTTTGGTTAATCATTGGAATAAATGTTTAGTACCCGAATGTGTGTGTAAGGTCGGGGGATGGTGCGGTATCTACTATGGAAACCACTCTACCATCGTCAACAGAAGCACGACTCATGTACTCTATAAAAATATCGTACCCATCCTGAGCGTCTAGTGCTATTGTCGTCGCGAGTGTAATTTTATTCTTATCCACCGCCACGGTGGAACTCCACGGATTTGGATTTAAAACACTTCCGAATATATTTTTAGTACCTATGGAAATGTTTCTAGATGGTGTACTTCCATCCCTTTTACCACCGGATACTTCTAAAATCATGGTGCTTATATCTTCTGTAGTGGCGAGCCCATCTATGAGTTGTGCAGTAATTTTTGCATAAAAAATGTTTGAAGTGAAATTTATATCGATCGAAGGTATTCCGTGTCCCACACCAACAGTTCTAGAAAGACTGTATGTCTTTTTAGTATAACCCGCTGTATTTGTCACGAGACCACCAGTGACATACACGTTATTGCCCACAGTCAGGTTTGAGCTTACAAATGCGTTACCAACGACATGAAGGTTGGAATTGGGTGTCGCAGTTCCCAAACCAACACTCGCCTCAGATGCATCTACGTACAGAATATTAGAACCAACTTTTAGGTCACCTTGCCCCGTGATTCGCATCTTTTCTTCATTATGCACCGAAAAACGGATGTGTTGAGAAGATGGTGTATTGATATGTGTTGGCCCACTGGAAGTTTGTTTAAGTGCATAGTTAGTAGATGTATTATTATCGGTGTGTGCGAATGATGCGTGATTCGTCTCACCCGCGTATCCTACAGCAGCGTAACCAAAGAATGATGTGTTATTTCCACCTGGTCCCACATGTATATTTGAAGACACGTACGCATTTCCATTAACATGAACGTTGGCATCCACGTTGGCGTTTGTACCGAAACCCACGTTCCCTACGTTGTAGTAAATATCTGTACCTGTAGTGACCCAAGGAGAAGTCACAAATGGAGCATCATCCTCAAACAACGTTCCAGTGAATTTAATGTCACCTTGGACATGTAAGGTTTTATCGGGCTCAGTTGTACCCACACCAACCTTATTGTTTACAGCGTCTACATGGAACGTATTTGTATCTACAGTGACATTTGAGGAAATGTATGAATTACCCGTTACTTGAAGATCATACACCGGGGTCGCGGTTTTAATACCTACTTTACCTGTGGTCACAAAACTTGTATCGTAAATACTTTGGTTATTGTTAAATTGAATGACGTTAGACATGGTATTTCCGTTATTTGCCACATCTTCGAGAGTCGTCACGAGTCCTGTGAGTTGACTACCGTCACCGTGGTACTGTGCCGCGTAAATATCTTTTATGACACCGAGACCACCCGCTATAGTGACTGCACCGTTCGTATTGGAAGTTGCTACGGTTGTATCAGTAACAGTGAGGTTATCTACCTCGGCACCCTCAAAGTTTACAGTGCTTCCGTGTATAGCACCCACAACACCTAGGCCACCTGCAATTTGGACTGCACCACTTGTTTTACTGGCTGAAGCTGCGCCATTAGTTACCTTTGTGATTCCATCAAATTCAGCTGTGGAACCGAATAAGGCCCCTATTATACCCACACCACCACCAACTTGAAGAGCACCTGAAGTCTTATCAGTCGCAGCTGTAGTGTTTTGAATGATTGCGCTATCAAGTGTCGCATTCTCAAAATTGACATCTGACGCGTGAATGTCACCACCCACACCTATACCACCTATCACTGTAACGGCGCCAGTTGTTTTAGTTGTAGAGGCGGTAGCATCTGTCACCACCGAAGATTTGGAACGGGCGACAGCTACATTCGAGTTACCATGAACATCTAGTGTATACGCGGGAGCTGCCGTAAGTACACCCACGCGATTTGTCACTGAATCTACATGGAAAGTACTCGTATCTACTGTAAAATTATTTTGAACTTGGAGGTTACCCAAAACATCTAGGGTTACGTTGTTACTATCGGGGTTAATAGCTGTATCTACAAAACTATTTTGTGTATACCCGATGGAAAGACGTTCGGGTGTTTCATTACCATGATGAGCTATAGCGATATTATGTCCGGGATACTCCATGAGTATTCCCACATCGAGGGCAGTTTGGGTGTTATTATTCGCGAGGGTCAGAATACGGTCTTGGATGACGGTATTATTAGAGTTCACAACAAACACATTACCATTTTGAATGATATCACCGGTTACCTGTAAACCACCCGCGATTACAATATTGTCACTCGATTTACTTATGATTGAATCTTCTAAGAAATCATTTGTACCGACTATGGGGAATTTATTCGTCGTAAGACCAGCGATGGAAATATTACTACCGAGAGTCACATCTGAAGAGATGTGTGCATTTCCTGTGACTTCTAAATCGGCTGCAGGTGTAGCTGTTTTTACACCGATCTTTCCACTTGAAATGAAACTCGTATCCGTGCCAGTAAATTGAATAGTATTAGAAGTTGTATTTCCATTTTCCGAAATGGATTGTAAATTTGTTGCGATATTTGAAAGGAGTCCGCCATCACCCACAAATCTAGATGCGTATACATTATCTGTGACACCTATACCACCCGCCACGATTACCGATCCGGTGGTTTTGGATGTTGATAAGGTTGTATCTTCGATAGTTAGACTATCAGCCACTACATCTTCAAAATTGACATGTGTCGCGTGAATATTACCAGCAACACCTAAACCACCAGCTAGACGCGCAGCGCCAGTGGTCTTAGAAGTTGTAGAAGTTGTATTGGTTACATGAAGACTGTCGGCTTCAACACCTTCAAAATTCACCGCACTTCCATGTATAGTTCCAGTTATACCTAGACCACCTGTGACTATGAGGGCACCGGTGGTTTTACTCGAAGATGCTGTACTGTTAGTTACCTTAGTAATACCGTCTAGCTCAGCCGTAGAACCAAATAACGCACCAGTTATACCTACACCACCGGTGACTTTGAGAGCACCAGTTGTTTTAGAAGAAGATACAGTTGAATCTGTCACATTTACACTATCTGCTTCTACATCTTCAAAATTAACATGTGTCGCATGAATATTACCTACGACACCTAAACCACCAGAAACCTTGAGAGCACCAGTTGTTTTAGACGAAGTCGCTGTGGTATCCGTGACAGTAATACTATCAGCCTCTACATCTTCTAGATTGGCGTGGTTTCCGTGAATATTACCCGTGATACCTAAACCACCAGCAATAATGAGCGCACCAGTTGTTTTAGAAGTGGAGGTATCGGTGGACGATACATAAGCATTACCGGAAACGTGAAGATTAGCATCAGGGAATTTGGTCTCGACTCCGACACTATGTGTCGTCGTGTCCACATGTAAAGTATCTGTATTCACCGTTAAATTAGACGATACGTAGACGTTACCAATCACGTGAAGATTCGCATCGGGTGAATTTGTTTCGATACCCACCGAATTTGTTCCGGAATCAACATAAAGTGTATCTGTATCGACTACAAAGTTTGTACCTACCGTGAGGTCATTTGATATGTACGTATTACCCGACACATGAAGATTAGCTTGGGGTGTTTTTGTCTCGACTCCGACACTATGTGTCGTCGTATCCACGTGGAGTGTATCCGTATCCACAGTTAAATTGGCACTCACGTATGTATTACCTACGACGTGAAGATTGGCTTGTGGTGTTTTCGTCTCAACACCTACCGAATTAGTCGCAGAGTCGACATGGAAAGTATCTGTATCAACGGTGAGATCTTCAGAAATATATGTATTTCCCATAACTTGTAACGTTGCGTCGGGGAAATTCGTTTCAATACCCACAAAATGTTTTACCGTATCTACATGTAAAGTATTGTTGTCGACGGTAAGATTTGAAGATATGTATGCATTACCAACTACATGGAGATTGGCATCTGGTGTCGCCGTCCCGACTCCAACTGAGTCGTTCACTGAATCAACAAAAAGTGTATCTGTATCGACTGTAAAGTTATTAGAAACATTGACACTATTGTGTATGGTCGTTCCATACGTGAATTCTTTGGAATCTGCATTGTACATCAGAATGTTCGAATTGTTCACATTTCTTACAGGGTTTATGAAAAGTGCGTTTTGTGTGGTGGTATTATTGAAACCCCCACCATCTATCCCACCATTTATGATAACAGAACCAGCAGCTTGACTCGTTGGGTATCCCGCGTAGTACCCTATAGCTATAGCACCTTCACCTTGATTAAACTTACCAGCACCATCACCTATAGCTATAGATTTCTGACCCTGATTTTGACTACCAGCATCTTTACCTAAAGCGATTGAATTACCCGCTTGATCCTGACCACCGGCATTTTCACCTATGGCGATGGAATATGCAGCTTGATTTTCATAGGCAGCCTTTTCACCTATGGCTATAGAACTTGCACCTTGCCCAGTTTCACCAGATCTTTCACCAATGGCGATGGAAGATTCTGCTTGTGTAACGCTACCCGCTTGATAACCAATCGCTACAGAATTGGATTGTTGACGATCATAACCAGCTCGGTACCCCACAGACACTAGGTGCGCGTTTGAGCTTGAATCGAGAGTTGTACCTGTATCTGTACCTATGAGTAAACGTTCATATCCAGAATTATCAACTCGTCGAGTAGCGGCTATAGTTCCGTTGACATCCAAATCCTTGGTGGGATATAACTGGTTAATACCGACACGATTTGTGACTGCATCAACGTGTAATGTATTTGTATCGATGGTAAGGTTGGAACTCACGTACGCGTTTCCCACGACGTGTAATTCGGCATCTGGTGAGTCGGTTTTAACACCTATCTTGCTATCAATTAAAGTGTTTCCACCGATACTCAAAACCCCAGAAATATCTGTATTTCCAATAACATTCAAAATATTTGAACCGAATTCGTCCACGAAAAGATTCGAACCCACGTCTAAAGTGTGTATGGGGGATGTATTTATGATACCCACATTTGATTGTGTAAATAATTGACCGTACACGTGTACGTTTATATCTTCACTCGTGAGAGGGGTAATGGTATGACCCGACGCACTCGAAGTTGTGTACCCGATAGCAAATTCTTTTGAATTTTCTCGAAACCCAACCCCAACATTTGAACCGGGGCGATTTAAAAGAAGACCGAGATCTAAAGTTGAATCACTCCCGGTATTATCTTTTCCCAACTCTATGAGAGCATCCGTTATGGTCGTGTTATTGGAGTGTAAAGTTGTGACAAGACCATTAAATGTCGCATCTCCGTCAACCACCAGACTATTTTGAATGTATGTGTTTCCCAGAACTCGAAGTGTGTCCGTCGCAGATTGATTTACGAAAACTTTTGAACCCACGGAAAGAGTATCCACCGGTGCAGCATTTGCAATACCCACATTTGAAAGGGTTGTAAAACCTGTCGCGGTATTATTAAATGAAACTGTATTTGCCGTCACATTTCCGTTCTTTACAGCTGCCTCGAGAGTGAAATTAAGAATATCCTCTGCGATAGCATCGGAGTCCATAATTTCCTTGGTCACTCGATTATACGCCAATACAGTTATATTTCTATCTGTAAGATCTGTTCGTAAACGCAGGGGTGTCATGTAGATAGAATTTTCAAATGCAGCATCGATTTCAACGTTACTCGCATTGAACACGACTGTGTTTTCTGCCTGGTCGTTGGTACAATTTTTACCGAACCTGATTTTGGTGGACCGCTCCACCGTCGGCAAGTTCTTGACCATTTAATATACAATGGCATTTTTAATTTGCATAAAGCAATGCTGCCATTCCATTTTCAACTCGTAATATATTGTAGTTTACTGCATATATAGGGTCAAGGATATCCATCGATTCGCTCATAATCTTCGCTGAAGTGATACGACTGAAATTCAATGAACCAGTGGGCTGATGTGAACTTGTAGATAAGCAAAATGGATACAAGAAGAAATCTGGGGATGCCACAAAGTTTGTGTGATAATAATGCATCACATCAATAAAATGTGGTTTACCCCATTTATAATTACTTAAATCAACCCCGTTTATATTTAGTTTTACTTTGTTTGTCGCTGAAGTGAGTGCGCTATCAGTTGTTGTATTGGACGAGGCCAGGTACTTCACTGGATGATTAAACGTAAGTTCTTGAACGGTCGTTCCAGAAGCGACATTCTTTTGAACTTGTGTTATCAACATATCATGTTTACGTGAAATAATTTGACCACGTTCTTCGTTATCTAAATAAATGTAATTTGCGAAAGCTTCAATATTTTTATTAGTAGCGGCAGAACCCCAATAGATGCGAAGCTCCACGTTATGATAGTTTAAAGCTACGAGTGGCAAAGAAGATTGTGGTGACTCACAAAAAAAGAAACGAAGAGGATAAAAGAATGAGCGTGCAGAAATACCCGGGTGGGTACCTTGTGCACTCTTAGAAACGTTTTGGGCGAACGTATCGACGGCAATATTCTCGGTGAACACAGCATCTTGGGTGTCTATAACAGAACCACCAATCAAAAGTTCAACCTTCTCGACAATATGGTCCCATCTTTGGGTGTCGAGAGCCTCTGTATTGTTATCCATCGTAAAATATACGTAATTGAGAAGATCACCCGATCTCTCGAACTGAACACTGGACATAGAATTGTTTTTCACCGCTCCGTGGATGGTTTGTTTTTCAACGGATTGTGAAAAATTAGCATGGCGTTTGAATGTTGAACTGAAAAAAGATATTTGAGGATCACCCACGATAAATTTATCCTGGGCTCCTATGGCAATCAATTGAACAACACCGGCAGACATGGTAATACTAATTTAAGGGGAGAAAAATTACAGGTTGGGTTTTCTACAAACGAAACGAAGAACTAAAAAGTTATTCTCAGCGGGATTTGGGGGAGTCACAAGATTTGCGTCCTGATCCCGTATATTTACAGTAAATCTATCGATCGAACGAATTGGGTTTACGTATTGTGTTGCAACGGGGTAGTCATCTTTAAAACTTATTATACCTGTATCATCGGCAGTGACGAGACTAGCGAATGAGTTTCTAAGAATGCTCAAGGATGATTGACCTGTGAGAACATTGGAGGCCCTGTCAGAGAAAATGGAGTCAAGTTCATTTATAGATATGTAACAATGTTCGGTCGCCGTAGTCGTATTGATACGCGCACCGACAAGCCTGGCCTGAACCACATTCTTCAATGGCTGTTGAAGATGACAAGTAAAAGTATTTGCATTATCCTGACCCACACTATCAATAGTGATGGTGTGATATTCATAATTAAGATCTGGAATCATTTCCGTTGGCGATGTAATCAGGGCCATTTATTATTAGCTTAGATTAAAGATCCACCGATTCCGTCAGCGATCTCGTAACCAGCGTGGGCACCGACTAATTCCTGTGCACCACAGAGACCACCTGGGGTGAGACCAACCGAGTAAGGGCTATCCTTTTTGCCCCCACCAGCAACACACTCAACATCAGACTTGAGGTCAAAAAGAGACTCCTCACTGACGGGTGTAATAGTAATTGGCCTGGGTTGGTACTTAGAGCTTCGTACATTCATGAAACCAAGAATGGTGATGAGAATTATCAACACGGTCATCGCCACGAGAGCGTTGCGATCGGCGCGGTTGAGATTGAGTTTGAACATTTATAATAGACATATATAATTTTTGAAGTGCGTTAAAGACATTTTCTTAGTTTCTACATAGAGAGTAGATGGACGAAGAAATCGTACTCGACAGGGGTCAAACGAATGTGATGAAATTAGATGCTGATGAGCAGGCACTCATGGATGAGATTCAAATTTCCGCTCCTCGACCGAAGCCGGTACCCAGACCCACCACACGACCAATGCAAAGACCTGGAACTGCCCAACACCAAGAAGCGATGGATGCTTTTGTAAATCCCAACAAACAGAGTGTTCCAGTTCAGAATAGGGAAGATGAAGAGATTGATTACGGGGAAGATGAACCGATGATGTTCGATGATGAACCCATGGGGCCAGGGCCGGGTGAACAGGCGGAACAACCTTCCAAGGGGTATACATCAATTGATGAGGAAAAGGCGGATCTTGTTAATAAACTCGGAAGGTTAGAAAAGAAGGGGTTCGCTGTGAACAAACGACTGAATGCATACTCAGGGGTTGATGAACTCAGATCAGAGGTTAAGCGTATCACGTATAGCATAGACGTAGAACAATCTGTTCGGTTTTCGAGGCGTATGCTCATCGCATGTGTAACAGGGCTTGAGTTTCTTAATAAGAGATACAACCCCTTTGAGGTTCAACTCGAGGGTTGGTCTGAGTCTGTGATGGAGAATGTTGACGACTATGACGGAGTCTTTGAAGAACTGTATGTGAAGTACCGCTCGAAGGTTAACGTTGCACCAGAGGTCAAGCTTATCATGATGTTGGGTGGATCAGCAATGATGTTCCATCTTACCAATTCTATGTTCAAATCGGTTATGCCCAACATGAATGATGTCATTAAGCAGAACCCAGACCTTGTTAAGAATATGATGAGCGCTGTACAGAATACCACACGCGCACCGGGAGGTCCCTCTGTGGACGCACCTGTAGGAGGTACGGGACAATACGAAATGCAAGGACCGGGTATGGACATTTCGAATTTAATGGGTAATATCATGATGCCCCCACCACCACCTATGAACACCACCATGGGACAATCAAATTCGGTTGATCCCATCATGGAAGAGGAGGATGATCTCTCTGATATTATTTCCGTATCAGGAGATTCTACAGGTGGTGAAGTCAAAGAAGTTAATGTTGGTGGAGCCAAACCCAAAAGAACTCGTCGAAAGAAGAAGACCGAAATTAATCTCTAAATATATATAAATGATAGCGTATTGCCCGCTTGAGGAGCTCGAGCCTCCCGTTCGACAGCAAGAAGTTGTCGCCGAGGCCAAGGCCGAACCTGTAAAGTCTCAGGTCGGTCGTGAAGAAACTGAAATGAATTACGTCATCATGGCTTTCATTGTTGGCGTAGTCGCACTAGCCATCTCTGATTCCATCAGGGCATAAATGTTGAATCTACCGCGGGGTACTCCCTCGTAGTAAATTTAATGAGTAAACGTTACCAATTGTGTTCCCGAGAAATTATCAATACCTGGATTATTTGTTCGAACTTCTGTCAATTTAGCACCTTGAGATGTTATAATTTCAACAAAAAGGTCGTAATAATACGTACGTCCCGATGTCACTTCTGGGGCGAAAAGAATACCGTTTTTACCTGTCGTAACCGTGGGATTCCATGGGTGTAAGTTACCACCGCCGAAAAGACTTTTATTACCCATCGTTATATTTTCGGATGGAGTCGCCCCGTCACGTGTACCACCTTGAACTTCTATGACTAAAGTACTCATATCATTCACATTAAAATCAGATCTCAAGATGGCAACAATCTTAGCATAAAAGGAATTATTATTGAATCGTAGCTGTACATCCTGACTTTCTTGGTTCGTACGTGTAAAGGTTTTTGAGTATCGTTTACATGCGACCTCATTCGAGTTGGAAATGAAACTTCCACCTACTTCGAGTGCAGCTGTGGCATCCTGGCCACCGAGGTCTACAGCGACTTGGTTACCCAAATCAATTTTACCATCGATTTGAAGGTCACCAACAATTTCAGTATCACTATTCACGATGAAACTCCTAACTGGATCGATAAATACATTACCAGTGTGGTCACCATAGATATTGGACACTCCACCAGTCGTCTTGAACTCGAGAATAGCATTACTCGTCGCATGTTCTAAACGAGTTGTACCGTTATACACAGTGAAATGCTCACTGGGGTTTACGGTACCAACACCCACATTCGAAGTATGTATTATGTGTATACCATCCCCTTCGGTACCATTGTTCACAGCACCTATCACCGTACCATGCACAGAATGGGTGGAGTCACTAAACCCCCTCACGTATCCACCGTAATTATCATTTGTGTTAAGAGTGAGACCGACCTTGTTATTTGTACCAGGGTTTTGGAGTTTGAGGACATCTATGTCTCCGGTCGCATCGGAGTATATATGAACATTTGATTCTGGTGAATTTGTACCGAAACCCACGAGACCTTCATTTGTAAATCGTGCATATTCGGTACTGGTACCAGACACCTTTTGTCGGAAAACTAAAGGTGCATTTCCAATAGATTCTATTAAATTTACTGGACCAACCGCAGCTGTAAATATATCTAAAGCACCAAACTTCATTGACTGATCCTGTGCGAACTCGAGACCACCACCGACATAGAATCGAGTAGCACTACTTACGTCTAATTCACCTTGGTCATCTAAAGGTAAAGCTCCTATGACAACTACACCCGAAGGAGTTATTGTCATTGCACGTGATACCACCGAACCATCACCTAATAATGCCGATTGAATTTGATTAGTAGTCAACGAGGGTAAAGTTGTGTTGTACGTCTGGAAAAGATGCTCGGCCGCTACTGAACGAATCCTATCGGGGGCGGCGGTACCCGTTCGATCGTTACCCTTGAATATAACAAGTTCGGATTTACCAAGGTTATCATATAGTCGCTCTGTGATGAACGTATTACCAAATTCATCGGAAGATACACCACTAAACGAAAGTTTATTACCTATGACAACATTACCACTTACTTCCAAAGAATCACGGGGTACATCCGTGCCTATTCCCATATTCCCATTGGCACCATCTATGAATAATTGAACAGTTCCAGATTCATCGATTACATTTGGGTTTTTGGTAATTCTAAAATCTGCCACACGTGTACCATTTCGAAGTGCACCGGCTAAACCCACTGAATATCCCACCGGATTCGCAATAGATGACCCAGTATCTCCATCCGTCTGCGCAAACGAAGCGAACGCATTTGAACTGAGACTACTCGTCCTTGCAGCCATAATCGCATCACCCGGCGTAGCTTCAATATTATGAACGAGTAAACCATTTGTATTGAAATTTCCTATACCTGTTCCAAGAATTTCTAAATGAGCCGTAGGTGTGGTAGTACCAATTCCCACTCGCTTATTACTTCGCCATGTCATGACATGACTTTCAGTTTCATAATTATCACTCGCTAGCGATAAATTCAATTGAGATCGTGAGGTTCCACTGGAAAGATCGTGCTTCCCCATCTTGAAAACACTTCTTACACCATCCCTACCAGAACCACCTTCACGCGCTAATTGAAGTACGTTATTAAAATCAGAAATACCAACAATTGCAGTTGTATTGGATACTACTAAGGGTGTATCAAGATGACTCGTGGTTCCTCTATTAGCGACTTGGTCATTGATAAACACGGTTCCACCATTTGTGTGTAAAAGACCAACCGGTGATGCGGTACCAACACCAACATTACTCGATTCTAATATGGTTAACTTTGGTGTTCCCATTGTACCGGTTGTACTCGCGTAAAAGCTAAGACCTTTACCACTTCCCACACGATTTTCAATTCTCGTTTGATTACCGTTAATATCCGTAAAAGCTTTCAAATAGTTTGTATCACTACCTATTATAGCTGCATTACTTCCGTTAAGTTTTAGATTTCCACCAAGAGTTAAAAGTTCACTCGGTTCAGTATTGGATAAACCCACCTTACCGTCAGAAGCTACCCGCATTCTTTCCGTATTTCGAGTCTTGAATACGATGGTTTGACTATTCGCAGATGTTTTGGCACCCTTGATTTCAATCGCACTTATATTTGACGTCAGTGGTCCACACCGAAAACTGACAGTATTCGCGGTTGAGTCTTCACCCGAGATGTCACCATGAATAATAACATTCGCCGCAGACGAAATACCAGATTCACCCTCAACTTCGATGAAATCCTGAACCAAAATTGATTGTGTGATGAGACGACCCGTCGCTGTATTACCGAGCACCGTGACAAGGTTAGCAGAATCTGCGTTAATAAATATTTTATCACCGATCGACAACATATTTGTAGAATTGGTATTCGCTATACCCGACGGGGTCGCACCAGTCGTTTGAATAGCATGGGACTCAATCTTTGACGCTACTACCATAGGTATAGCTGCATCGGCATCAAGAGTAATCAGGCTACCCACCGTCAGTCCGTCATCACCAATTCTCAAACCCTCGAAGAAACCATATCCATTCGCGTGTAGAACATTAGCCGAAGATGATGCCACATCATTGATATATACATTGGAACCCACAGAAAGGGAAAATGCCGGTGAGGTGTTTGCTATACCCACGTTGTTTTGTGTATACACGTCACCAAATACATGGAGATTGACGGTGTTTGCACTATCCATGGTAAAGTTTGCATCTTCGGGAGTACCGTACGTTCTAGAAAGTTTAAACTGGTCGTCTGCGTGGGTATACCCCAAGAATACATTACCAGTATCCGGGGCACCATCTCTCATGAGTACAGCCATGTCATACGTCCCGTTGTTACCCTTACCCATTTGTATGACAGCGTTTGACACGACGAGATTGTCGACACTCGTATACGAAGGAATTTCTGTAATAGCTAAATTACCACTGATATCAACATTTCCAAATACCCGTAAAAATCCATCACGAACAACGACATTACCATTTTCAAATACGGCTACGTTGGAATCTGTGCCCGCGGTAACACCCGTACCAACGGTCAATTGTTTAGTTATCGTAGCATTAGTAGACGCCACGTTGCCATCAATTGTTAATACGTTAGAAGCTGTGGCATCAACCAAGAATTTATCATTTGTCGTCTTGAAAGTATCAGTCGCGAATACGTTTGTACTCACCACGTTACCCTGCACAGTGACCAAGTTCTGAACAGTTCTATTGACTATTAAATCAGATGTACCAATCTGAAAATCGTTAATGGGGTTATCCGTACCAATACCAACCTGTATAGCGGTGAGACGATTTACATTTGTAGTACCCGCAAATTGAGTTGTATCGGATGTAGATGTCAACTCACCAGTAATCTTCAAATTCGCCACTTGAATTTCATCTGCTGTGATTTCACCAGCATCAATACTCGCAAGTCCAGTTAAAACATCGGACTCTCTGGGTGTTGCATCTAGACTGGTTACAAAAATTTGACCAGCACGTACAAGCTTTCCCATTTATACATTAGTTGCCGAATAAAATTCCGGCTAAACCGTCCTTAATTCTGAGCACATTGTAATTCACTGCAAACACATACACATCTTGATTTGATGGTCTTAATTCACCCTTTTCGACTCCACGGAGGATAAGTTTCGCGTTATCGAGACGACTAAAATTACATGAACCACTTGGGTTGTAATCAGATGCGTTGAGACAGAAATGATACACAAAATAGCGTGTGTATACACCTGTATGACTATCTATATCAAATTCAGTTTGTCCGTAATTTGACTTGTAATAATTTTGTACTGTATGGAAATATGTTGGAGACATGTTTTCGAGGAATGAAATACCATTAATGAATAAATCTGCATTAATGAACGAGAAACGGTCACCCGCGAAATTTGAACTCGAAGTTCCGTACCCAAAAAAGAGAGACTTAACCGGATGATTAAACGACGAAATATCAAGTGTATTGTACCCACCTGATTGTGTTGTGTTATCTGTAACACTTTCGAGAGGTAATTCTATTTTTTGTGTTTGTGTCACGACAAAATCTAGTGTTCGACTTATCAGGGATTCTCGTTCTTCTTTATCCAGGTACACATAGTTACCGTAGAATTCTGCTTTCTTTTCATTTGCGTTACAATTTGCGACAGCTGTTTCATCAAAATTAATTTTTATTTCAACCTGGTGATGTTGTAACGCTATCAAAGGTAAAAAGGCTTTATGATCACAGAAAAAGAAGTGTAACGGTACGAACGTTTGGTTTGATGTTGAAGCTTTATTATTGAGTTCCTGAGATTTGTTGTATGTATCGGCTAAATAATTCGGCCATATCTCAGCGAAGTAATCGTAGTGTTGAGAATCCACCTTTTGGCCACCCACGTATAAATCAAGTGTAGAATTGTGAAACAAATTGGATGCTATATTGGCATTACTCGTATCACTTGATTCAAACCAAAGTCCGTTGATAACATCTCCTAAAACGGGAATCGTAATTGAGGTGTCATTCGAGTGAACAGTTTTAATAAACTTTGGAGCTTGAGAAAAGTTTGTGTGCCTTGTAAATTTCATACGAAAGAATGAATGTCCCTCGTCACTCGTAAGATACACATCTTGAACCCCTTTAGAGACTAGTTGTATTAATGCACCCGACATTTAATAGAGGGTCAGATTATAAAAACAGACACTTTCCCTGAGGGAATTCGTTCTTAATATCTCCAACGTGATTTCCATGTATTTTGAAACCACCTTGACGATATACTTTCATTCGTTTGTAATACATAGCTGTGAAGACTGACCATGGATCATGAACATCATAAATATGTGGTTCATTCTTCTTTCCCTTCGTTTCTCGCATAATTCGTCCAATACTCTGTGTAATATCAGATTTAGGACTCGCTAAAATAACAGTATCGAGTGTTGGGATGTCAAGACCTTCGTGAGCCTGACTGAAGGTTGCAAAAATAATCTTCTTCTTTGAAGATTCTAAAAGTTGGGCTTCTTTCATACCACCCATATAGAGTCCAGACGTCTTTGGAAAGCACTGGTGGAGAAATTCACAATGAAAACGACGATCACTGAGAACGAGTAGTTGTCTACTACCACCCGAAGCTTTTTTCACCAATTCCACTAACATCCTATTTCTGTTGCGATCTTCAACGAGTTCTGTGATCATGTTGGGCATTGAAATCTTTCCGTTTCGCATAGATGGTGGTGGGTTTCTATAATTTGGAGAATCAAACGTAACTGGGAATACTTCCACCTGTTCCTGGTTTTTTCGTTCCACCGCGAAAAAGGTAGGTCCCATGAACCAGTGAAGAACCTTTGTGAGACCATCTTTTCGTTCGGGCGTCGCTGAAAGACCGTAAATATGACGAGGACATAGTTTAAACAGAGACTGACTGAAAACCTTGGCACATATATGATGTGCCTCGTCTACTATGACAGTTCCTATACTTTCAAAATCTGAAAATGAATACTCTTTCAATGAAAGGGACTGAAGCATGGCGATGACAAAATCACACTCAACTTCTTTTTTATTTTGTTGAACGACACCAATTGTAGCACCTGGACAAAACTGCTTAATCCGTTCTCGCCATTGGTCCGCGAGAAACTGTTTATGTACTATAATCATCGTGCGATACCCAAGTTTTGATGCTATGGCCAGGGATACCGTCGTTTTACCATAGCCGCACGGTAAAGAAAGGACGCCATGCCCTGCTTTAATAGCTGCTCCGAATGCTTCGTTTTGGTGTGTAGCGTCGCGAAGTTGTCCTGAAAATCGGGTATTGATTTTAGTTGGTTCTGGTCGTTTGTCATGTGTAGGCTCCCCAAGTTTAGAGGTTCCATAGAATCTGGGAACGCAGATTCCATTCTTAGCTGGTTTGAAAACTTTGAAAGGCGGTGGAGGAAATCCAAAATCTCCATTCACGATGGGTCTTACCGTTAATTCCTTTTTAATTTCTTGGATTGGACCCGAATCTATCAGGTATCCGGTCCTAGTGAGAACCGTCATGAATTACTTAGTTAAAGGTGATAAACTTTAAATGAGTAAAATGCCTACCGTAGATATTGATGAAAATATTAAACAAGTTCAAATGAACATAGAACAGTTAACCCAAGAGGTTTTTCGTCTCCAAGGTGTACTTAATACGTTTATGAACTTTAAGAAAGGTGGTCTTAAAACCATCGAACTTCCCAATGATCCCGATACCACTCAAGAAGTAAAGGAACTCGAGAGTATCCAGGAAAATCCAGAGTGATTACCAACATTCCATACACCTTTGAAGTCTATTTCAACTTCGACTTCGTCACCCCTCTTTAGAGACTGAATAGGACGTCCCTTGACTTCACACATTACTCTTCTATAACGGAACGGTACTTTTACTGTTAGAATATTCCCGTCTATGGGGTTATCTATATTTTCATTCATGAGTAATCGCCATTTATTTATATGCATCCGTTCTATAATTTCTGAAACTTTAGCGGGAATTATAAAACGGATATACTTTTTATCATTGAAATCGTACATAGGTTCATGAATTATGGCGTCAAACTTCATCGATTTCTGTTACGGTATACTAAAACTAAAACTATAAGTATAACTAAGATAAGTAAGAGCACCTGTGTGAGAAGTAAAGGTTTGAGTGGTCGTCGTGTACCAAAACATCTATGACTCAAAAGTCGGGATACTTCCACACCCGCCTCAATACTAGAATAAGGTGTTTCACGGGGAGACATCATACCACACATCGCAACTTTGGGACATTTACCAAAATATGGAAGTTGTCCATGAAGACTGAGAACACCCGAAGACTGTGTGAATACCCATTTCTTATCCTCCATTTCCCAATCAGCTCCCCACCCGATTCGTATCTCAAGAGGTTCTGGTAAGCCAAGTTGTTTTAGAACTTCGTATTTTATGACATCTGGGTCGGAACCCAACACTTCTTCGTTAAGGTCACATATAACACATGAAATTGTATTGGTACCATATAATACCTTGGGTTGTAAATTCCATCGAGTTTCTGTTGCAATTTGAAGATCGGTTTTTAAATCGATCGGTTCATCATAATCTATCAATACGTTGATAGCTCCATATGTACTCCCCTGAACCTTCTCGAGTGCATCCGGTCCCCAGTTATCACCCAAAAAATTCAAAGCTGGGCTATTATCGAGACACAAAAAGAGCATTCCATCATCTATAATTTTTTCGTCTGTGAATGTTGCCACGAATGCGTCTTCACCGTATTCAACATCTTTTAATTCCATACCAAATACAAAATTGGCACCGGCGTCCATAAGAGCCTGTTCCATCGCATCACACATCACTTTACCTGATACCTTCTGTGTGTACATTTGTGAAAGTACGGTATGGTCTAGATTTTTTACAAATTCGTACGCCGTCATGACATCCCATGTAACCCCATCCATGATAAGTGGCAAATGTTCAATATACTTTTGACCCTTTTCACTTAAAGGTCCTACAGCTTCTTTCAGAGATATACCTTTATACTTTTCACTGTGTATGAGTACTCGAGAAAAAAGAGAAATCAAAATTCCATAATCTTTTACACTCAAAGATTTGAAAGCAAAGTTTAAATGTTTTTTCTTTTCAATTGGTTGAAATATTTCATTCCAGTCGATGTTCATTTCAGAAAATAATGATTGTGTGTTGATGAATGCCTTATCGAATACAATTCTGTGTGCATGAAGATCACGTGATTCTACACTAGGTTCCCACCAAGAACCACCAGCTGATATCTTTCTATCGTAAATGGTAACATCATGATCACCTGTGCGTAAGATTTCCCATGCGAGAGATAATCCAGTTGGACCAGCTCCTACGATATGAATCTTCATTCTATATTTAGCTTATAGAAAAAATCCTAAGGTTAATGTAGGATATGTTGAGTAT
>VMHT01087183.1_pt1 | contig 22795 bp, 27 predicted proteins | sample 4693611 | NCBI WGS metagenome assembly VMHT01 (sample SAMN12280063, study PRJNA550983) | marine metagenome | isolation source: seawater sampled from same location over 5 years 0.02-0.2 micron viral filtrate | place: USA: collected off the coast of southern California halfway between the port... ...
GAAAGAGAAAAGATAGGAGATGACGCTGAAGGGTTTTATATGAATAATAAGTTTGAACCAATTGACGTTACGAAATATATTGATTGATTTATTCTGATTATTAATATATATTATAGCATAGTAAAAATGGTGACCAAAACCAAAACCCAACCAATAATTATTATTTTATATCAGCCGTTCAAAAATAATTATATGTTGGGATTTTTTTTTGGGCGCCATTTTCATTGCGGTTGTATTGTAGAATTTTTATATACAGATATTGTATAATGTCTACAGCGAATAGTTTTCAAGGATTTATTTATAAGTTAATATGTTATGATAAAGAAGTAAAAGCTTGTTATGTTGGCTCGACTAAAAACATTAAGACTAGAATGAGAGACCATAGGTCAAATACTAATTGTAAATCACGAAAGGAACATAATTCTGTACTTTGTGAAACTATAAGAAATACTGGTGGTTGGAATAATTGGACTTATCAGGTCCTAGCAACCATGAGAGTTAACAATTATACTGAATTACATAAATTTGAAGCCCTTTACATTAAATCTACCAAAAACACTCTAAATAAAAGTATACCCAGTAGAACTAGAAAAGAATATTATGAAGAAGAGAAAAAAAATATTTTAGCCTATAAAAAATCATATCACCAAAATAATAGAAACAAACTTATTAAAAAAAGAAGAGATAAATACGCTAAAAATAAAGAATATTATAGAATAAAGGCTAAAGCTTATTATGACGTAAATAAAGATAAGATTAGTAAAAAAAGAGCTGAAAAAAGATTATGGCTAGACGGAACAGAAACAAGTATATCTTCTAATAGATTTAGGCACCTTAATAGTAAAAGACATAAAAAATCAATGGAAAAATTTACAAAAAATCTACGAAACCATTTGGCTTTAAGATTTCCTCGTCTAACTTATATGGATTAAAGAGATATACAACTCTATTAAGCTTTCGCTTCTTTTTCATGTATTTTTTTGAAAGTAACCAATTAAATATTCTTCTTATGAATATTGTATCATTAGAACCAGTTATAAAGGCTATTCTTTTTTTAAATACTGTGTAAGGTACATATCCTATATAAAATGAATTACGATAATCTAGATATGTGAATACATATTCACAGCTTTCCCTAAACAATTTATTCATTCTCATATATATTTTTTAGATTAAATTTTAAAATTCAGCCAAACGAGTGTTATGGCTTTTTTAAGATAAAATTATTTTATTTATAGATATTATAAAACTATGGAAAATATTGTTAAGATTAGGTCAACTCAAGGTGCTTTTGATACTTCGGGTAATAAGAATATTGTGGACTTTCATATAAATGAAAATACGGGGGTTATAGATTTATCTAAATCTTATGTCGCCATGTCTGTTAGAATGAACGCAGATAGTACAGGAACAGCTATAGAAAATAAAATTGGTGCTTTAGGAGTAAATTCTGATAGCGGTGTTTATGACGTAGATATTCAATTTGCTGAATCCACCCAAGCTGGAGGTAGCAGAGCTGGTGTTAATAACACGGCTACAGGTATGTTAGTTAAGCACTCTCAAATGTTTAGTAATAGAAGAGGTAAGATTGAAAGTATAAGAAATAATGACCGTCTACGAGTTAATAGAGCTATATATCTTCGTGACGTTGAAGAACAAAAGAAAAGTATTCAAGGTTACCAAAAAGCCATGAACGGCTGTGGTGATTTTGTTAACTTTTCTGGGCTTAATGAATTACATAAAGAAGGTTCAGTTCAAAGTAGAGTTGTGGACCATGAAATCAAAATTCCATTAAGTCAAATTGTAAATATCGCCGACGCTAAAGACGAAAATGGGAATGCTATAGGATATGATACTTCAGCTTCAGCTTATGGTAGAACTCAACTTCATTTAGAAATGAACTTTGATAAACTTTCAACTAGAACCAATGTTTTGGCTAATGGTGATACAGTTGCGGGTTTTTGGGATAAACATGCTGAAGGTAGCACTGACGACTATGGAGCTGTGGCTATTCCTAATATTGCCGTAGCAGGTCAAAATAGAACTCTTATCACCACACATGTTTATACAGACCTTAATAATAGTCCCTTTTACAATAATCAAAAGCTTTTAGTTACTGCTACTGGAGGCACAGGTAATGACGCTGGGAGAACAATCACTGATAAAGTTGCGATTATTAATTCTATAGAACACATTCAAGCGGGAGGAGATAAAGGAAAACTTCAGCTTAATCTTGGTAATGACTTAAGAATTGATAATTTAGTTGGTGAACAATATACTGGAGTTTCAGTTAGGGGTAGCCCCGCCATTGCTGGAGAGACCTCACTTACTATCAATAGTATGGAGCTTGTAGCTACACTCGTACCAGACCAAAGCCCAGCCGAAGAGATTGAGTTTACTACTTTCCTTAATGAAAATGATAGTGTACCAGCGACTCAACGAAGAGTAGTAAGAAACTATTTAATTGAAGCAAACTGTAGAAATGTTTACATTATGTTTCCAGATAGTATTCACTCTTCAGCTCCACTCAACGAATATAGATTAAGTCTTGATAATAAAGACGTAACAAATAGAAGGGTATTAAGAAGTTCACCACTTCATAGAGATTTAATTGGACGAGCTTTTAAGAATGAAGGTAAACTTGTTAAAAACTTAAGGGAAAGATTAGCTAACTCTCAAGGAGCTAGTGCTACGGCTCATGGTACTGACCCAATGTTTATAATTGCTCTTCCAGTTCCTCTTTTAGATAGACCCCAGCGTTTAGGCGTTGAATTTGATTTCTCTGCCGACTTTGGTGGTGAGATAGCTATTTATAAAGAATGTATTAAGGTTGTTTAGAATATTTTTTGATTTTACTTTTTTCAAAAACTATTTTTATTTTATTTTCTTTTTCAAAAAAATATTTATATTTGTTAATTATATAAATGTCTAATATTCAGTATCATTCACAAGTTCCAGAGAACAATAACGCAGAAGGTTTTGAAGAATTCCAAAATCTTGATTGGGTTGTAAATATTCAGGGTCGCAAGTTACTTCGTAACTCAATTAGAGTTAGTGGGGAGGTTGAAATAGATATGGACGGCGGAGGAACAGATATGACTTTAACTGATAGTGTAAAAGTTGATAATAGAGTCGGTCACCATTCATATTTTCAGAGTTGGACTTGTGAAAGTCCAAAAGGTTTAATCGAACAACTAAATGAATACCCTAGGTATAATAATGTTGTTACTTCTGGTACACATTCTAAAAATGATTTCTTTAATGCTAAATCAGTAGCTGAAGGTAAAAATCCATGTGCTGACGTTGGTAGAGTTGTTCTTCAACCAGTTAAATCACATAACGACGGCACTGGTGGTGGTATAACATTGTTTCCAACAAACCCAACATTTTCAATTCAACCACTCCTTTGCTTTAACCGTATGATTGGGGGCGATTGGTCCTTTAGTAGAATGGGATATATTAGAATATCAACTATTCTAGCTAGAAATGGGTCAGCTCTTTATGGTGACGATTTAGTTGCTGGTTCTAAATATACTCTCAAGAATGTAAGACTTGAATATCAAACTATCCCCGACGACGGTAAGGATAGCCCAGTTCTCGCTCATTCTTATGTTAATATTAAATCAACTATTAACTCAAGAGCACATAACTTAAGTGCTAAAGTACCAGCTTCGGCATGTAATGGAGTTGTAGTTTCATATTTAGAACAGAGTAGAGAGAATGACCTTAAACATAATACACTTGAACTTCAAAGTCTTCCTAAACCAGACGAATTAGCATATCTTTTCAATAATTCAACCCAAAAATATTTAACTTACAACATTAGAGACCAGCGAGATATGATTGCCCGTGGTTTAGAAGCTCTTGAAAATGGTACAGGTAGCCACGCTCAAGTTAGTGGCGATAGTCTTTCAAGTAACAATGGATACCTTACTGGTTTAGCATTTGACGAGTACATTTCACTTGAGAATCAGAAATTCAATATTCAAACCAAATCTAGTGAAAGTACCCTTTCAGCTTCGCCATATATTCAATATTGTTATTTCTTAACTTTAGTAAAATTAGCATAAAGAATTAAACACTTTTATTTATTTTTTTTTTCTTATTGAATAGTATAAAATGTCCTTATACTCTTCAAAAATTAAGAGCGATTTAATTGACCCTATTGTTGATATTCAAAATAACAGAGTTGAATTTAGATTACAAGCTGGTACAGGATATTATCCAACCCTTCGCCTTGCTAACTTTGGTACTGTTGGAGGTAATGTAGCTTACAATAGAGGTGCTGGTCCATTTGGTTTAATACGTAGAATTAGGCTTATGAATGGAGCTGAAGAGCTTTCAAGTCTTAATGACGCTGGAAGATACATGACCTTTAAGTTTTATAATAATTCAAATAGCGATAATCAATCCTTATTCTTACCACTTTATCACCACCTTCAAGGTTATATTTTAAATGACGACCTTCAAGTTCAAGACGACCTTCGAGCTGATTATTTCCAACCTGAAGCTGGTAATACCGACCAAGTAAAAGGTGAAAAATCAGTTACAGTTAACCTTATGGAGCTTTTACCAATGCTTCAGAATGTACCAGTCCTCGATACAAATATGTTTGAAGATTTAAGAATTCAGATTGAATACTCAACTAATGCTAGTGAAGTTCTAAATGTTACAACGGCTGGTTTCACAACCAATGCTCCAGTGCTTATCGCCGACGAAATCCAAGACCCTAAACTTGTTTCAGCTCTCTCTTCTCAAATGAAATCTGTTGTATGGAATGAAGTAGAAAGTGATTTAGTAGTTTTAGCTAGTAATGATAACCCCGACGATAGTGAAAAAGTCCAAAGTGTAAAAACTCAAATCTCTGGATTTGATAATAAGTATGTTTCAAGACTTCTTATGACTAAAGCCTTTAGTGATAGTACTAAAGATAAGGTTGGAGGTGCTGGTGACGAAAATAGAAATTTCGGACCATTTAATTCATACGCCCAACACAAGGAAAAAATTAACTTTTCTTTAAATGGGAAGAATATCTTCACGGGAGACGGTTTAGATACCCCAGCTAAAAAACTAATGTTGTTAAGCGATACTTATGGGGCTTGTGATACTCCACCATTCGGACATATTGAAAACGTTGGGGCGGACGAATCAAAAGACGCTTCAACTAATGTAATTGGTGTCCCAGCATTGAGGGGAACTAAACAAGGAGACAGAGTCGGAACTATGGACTTTGTTGGTTGTATGATTGAGAGTAGAGTAAATCGCCTTGAGCTTGTATATGAAAGAGCTACACCAAAGAATAATGACGGACAACAGCCTATAGACCAACTTGGTTTAGGTTTAGACCTCCATTTCTTTGCGGAAGTGAGAAAACAGCTTGTAGTTGAGAACGGAAAATATATGATAGCCTACGTGTAAAAAATGGTGACCAAAACCAAATCCCAACCAATAATTATAATTTTATATGACTCTCTGAAAAATAATTATGTGAACCATATTTTTTTTGGTCGCCATTTTTTATTTATGTCTTTTTATTGAAAATTATTTATTATTATATATTATAATAATGAATAACTCTAAAGTTAAATCTGAAGAACAAGGCCAACCTATTGAAGAAGTACAAGTTATAGAACTTCGCCAACAAAGTAGTTCAGCTACTAGCTATGGTAATGCTGATTATAGAGTTGATTTAGATAAAGATATTATTATTAATGAAAATGATATTGTTAAAATCAAATCTGTATTTGTTGATAGTGTTGCTTTGAATGACGATAAAATTCATGTAGACCCTGACGTTTTACCAAGTGACCCCGAGTTTGCGACAGCTACTGAACTTGAAAGAACACATATGACTATAACAACAAATCATAATCTTTATTATAGAAACTGGGGATTTACCTACTTTGAACCAAATACTCAAAGAGATTATTTAAAGGCTTCTTTGCCTCAAATTGACGGTAGAGATTATATAGCCACTATAATACACGACGCTTCAGCTAAAAATATAGTTAAGGTAAGTGCTATGCGATTTGAGTATAGTAACTATTTTGGAAAGAAAAAGGACCCAGTTCATGTAAATCTTCAATATGAAACACCAGCTGGTAATATTAATTATTTAAGATTACAAGTTCCTCAAAAGGATATTCAACACGCCCTAAAAAAAGGTAGTAATGATTTTTTCTTTATAGACGCTGATACAAAACTAGCTTCTGGTAGTCATAAAATAAACTTCCCAATAACTTGTGTTAAAGATAGTATTAAGGTATCTGAAAAAAATGATAAACACCAAGATACAAATCAAAAACAGCTTCATGAAGGGGGTTTAACTAGACCAAGTAATACCAGTGATACCCAAACTGAAGATAATACAAATGATTTCCTTATACCTATGGATTTCCCTCAAACATTTCATTTAAAGGCTGGAGACTATAATAAAAAAGATTTAGCAAGAGAATTAACAGTATTAATGAGTCAATTTACAAATAATAGTGGTGAAAAGGCTGGTCTTCTAGGTAGAGAAACATACGACGCCTTCGCAACAGGTCAACCTTATCCTAATGACGTTGGAGGTAACACATTTTTAATGTCGGCTAAATCTTTAAGACTTACTAGAGGAAATGGAGTTAATGTTGGAACTGTTGGCGATACTAATGGACGACCCACCTTTGTTCGAGTTGATAGTAAAAATGCCTTTCAATTTAAGGCAGAAAATGAAGTTGGTCCAGCTGGAAGTTTTGTACCAGACTATTGGATTGGTTCTGACGTTGGTATTGAATTTGATTATAATGAAATAGTTGATAAATATGAAGTAATCCAAACACACATGTCGTTAAGAGATAAGAATTCAAATTCTATTACAACTGGTGTAGTAGTTAATATAGACGGTACAAACTTTTTACAAATTAACAATAAGCTTACTGGAATATATTTAAAAAATCTTGAACCAGCTGACTTTTGGTTTAATAAATTAGGATTTGATAGAAATATATTAGTTGACGATAGTAAACAAATCACTTTGGGAAGTGACCCTGAATACCCAACTTGGGATACTGGTGGCGCTCAATCAGTACCTAATTTAGAAAGCCAATTAATAGACGGTCAAACTACAACTGGCGACCTCATGACTAATACCAATTTAACATTTAAGGCAAATCAAGCTCCAAGATTTGACCCAGATAATGGTAAGCAATTCGCTGACGGGGGAATTGCTTTTGATTTAGCCAGACCTCCAGTTAACTTTAATATCGCAACACAAACCACGCTATCTATATATGCCGACCAAGATAACAAACCAGATACAGCAGACCATGAAGAAAAAGCTTACTTTAAGGTTGAAGTTGATATGGGTCTTAATAATGATTTGATTAATTCTAAAAATCCAAAGGTTAAATCAATTATGAATAGATATTATTCAGTTGATAGCTATACTACTTCATATGGCGAAGGTGATATTATGTACCAGCATAAGGGTGATAGTGTTAAATGTAGCTCTATAGGTATTCGTATTTTAAAACCAGACGGTACTTTATCAACTGATATAGGAAATGCTAATTCAGTATTTTTAGAAGTTATAAAAGAAAAATAAAAAATATTCTAATATAATATAAATGAGTTTAACTAATTTCCAAAATAATAGAGTCGTTCACAGAAATGATACTTCTTCAATTCAGTTAGCTAATGATAATAATACCCTTACTAAATCTACTAATGATAAACTTGATAGCCAAATCACCCAACAAACAGCAGTTAATACAAAGCTCGACCAATTATCGGGAGCAATAAATAATAATATCGGTGACGGTTCAGTAAAGCTTCAGACCTACATTTACGGACATGATAGTGGTAATGGATTGGCTAGACCTTTAGCTGTTACTTCTAATGGCGAGTTAAAGGTTTCTAATGACGTGCTTGAAGTTTCAGCCGAGACAGTAAATTTAAATACCGATACACTCGAAGCTAAAATACAAGCTACTAATGATAAACTTGATTCATTCGCTGGAGCTGGTAATAATAATGTAGGAGAAGGTTCAAGTAAATTACAAACCTATTTATATGCTAGGGACGTAAGTGCTGGAAACTTTAAGCCTTTAGTATGCGACGCTGACGCTCACCTTCAGGTAGACGTTCTTTCAACAGCTCTTCCAACTGGTGGTGCTACAGAAAGCACATTAAGTGCTGTAAAAAATGCTTTATTTACTAATCCAGCTGGAACAGGGAATACAGCAGGTGAAAATTTAAGTGCCCTGAACACAAATTTAATAAGTATGAATAATAAATTCGTAGGAGGAGCAACAACTTTAGGTATGTCGACAGCTGAGAATCAACAAACTATTGATTTAACTTTACAAGGGATAGACGGCATTGTTGGTAATATTGAATCAGCAGTTGAACTCATGGACGACGTAGTTACAGTACAAAACGCTTCTCACCCAAATAAAGCTAATGCTGTGGGTGGGCGATACTATGTTGATAATACATTTAGAGATATTAGAGTTGATAATATTGGTAAAGTAATTATTGATAGTCCAGCAGGTTCAGACATTAACACAAGAATAGAAGCAATCACTACTGCCGTTGGAACAAGTAATACAAAATTAAATGGGGGGCTTCCGTCAGCTTTATCAAGCGACCAACTTAAGGTAGAAGACGCTGGAACTCAAATGGCGTTAGGTATTATAAACTCGGCACAATCAACCAGTAATACACTTTTAACAAGTCTTGATAATAAAGCGACAACTCGAGACGGTCATTTAAATAATATTGTAAATCAAACAAGCGGTCTTGCTACAGAATCAACCGTGGGAGATATCGATACAAAATTAGGCGATAGATTACCTCCTGCGTTAACTGGTTCAGGAAATTTGAAAATAAGTATAGAAGAAGAGGGCGGTCTTGCTACACAAAGCACTTTAAGTTCCATGAATGGTAAGATAACTGCTTGTAATACTGGAGCAGTTGTTATTAGTTCAGCTTTACCAACTGGGTCAAATACTATAGGTAAGGTTAATATTGGAACTTTTGATAATGCTATTCAGGTTAACGCTGGTACTAATTTAAATACAAGTGCTTTGGCTACACAATCAACCCTAGCTGACGCTGAAACTCATTTAGGAAATATCGCCGGTAATATTACAGCCTGTAATACTGGTGCTGTTACAATTAGTTCAGCTTTACCAGCTGGGTCAAATACTATAGGTAAGGTTAATATTGGAACTTTTGATAATGCTATTACTATTCAAGACGGTGGTAATTCAATAACCGTTGACGGCACTATTACAGCAAACGCTGGAACTAATTTAAATACCTCTGCTCTTGCTTTGGAAAGTGGTGGTAATCTCACAACAATAGCTGGAGATACTACCTCATTAGATAGTAAAATAACACAAGGTTATGATTCTCAAATCGCCAGTGGTGGTTCAGGGCTTCAACAAACTCTGTGTTATGGTAGAGATAATAGCGGTAATCTCGATTCTCTTAGAACTGACGCTTCAGGTCATTTAGAGGTAGTAGTAGACGACTTTGTAAAAGGCAATACTACTGCGAGTGCTTCATTCCCAACCACAGACGCAAGAAATAAAGTAATTGATACAAGTTTTATGACTGCTGAACTTATTGGTTCTAATTCATTTAGTAGTTCAGCTTTAGATACACTAGGGTATGAAAATATTATGCTCTATGGCGAGCAAACGGCTGGAACAACTGTATCAAGTTCTCAATTAAAACTGTTAGGTTCAAACTCAAGTGGGGGCACATATTTCCATATTGGAAATTTATCAGTAAATACTTATATAGCAGGTAGAACAATGTTAAATGAAGGCACTCCTTTGCTATATGGTCAACACCCACGCTACATTAAAGTGTATAATAGTGGAGCAAGTAGTGCTACTATCACTCTTCGTGCTGTTATGAGTAATTTTAATGAATATCAGTAAATCTTCTCTATTTATGCCCGTTTTAAGTCCTTTTTACTCTTTAAGTCATAATTATGCCCCTTTTTTACCCTACTTAAGGCGTAAATATTAATATTTGTGTTCCTTAAGTGCCTTTTTTAAAGAATAAATATATTATAAGACCCTAAAACGGACTTAAAGGGGGAATAAATACCTTACCACCACTTTTTCTTCTCGCATTTACATTCTTTTTCTCTCTTTCCAAAGAAACATTCATAGATATAATCCATAACTTTTTTACAAAATCCCATTTATATATATTATAAATATTTTTATTCCATAGCTTCTTTCGTTTTATCTGTATCTCTGATAATAATATTTACACTCTGGAAGCCATTATTTAAGATTGGCTGGTGTTGAAAATCTATAATCCTCATTCTGATATTTCTTAAGTTCAAAGCGAATTCATTATTCATTGAAATGAAATTAAAAGTATTTGGTTCGTATTGTACTAATCCTGTTTGATTATCAATTATCTGCTCTGAAATAGGTATTGGTGCTAATATATTTTTACGACCACCACCTACATTATTTGGACTGAAACTATCATAACTATCTAGTTTGATATTCAGCATTTCAATTAAATAGTTATCACTTGAAACCATGTTTGTGAAATGAGTTTGACCTTGAAAAGCATTTGGACCAGCTCTATCACCTGACCTTCCAAGTAAAGGATTAAGAGTACTTTCACTAAATCCAAGGTAATCTCTTAATGATATTGCTGGGAATGTAAAATTATAAATTGTAGCTCTTCCTACTGATTTAGGTGCTACACCGACTACAATTTCTTCAATAGGTTCTTCATTTCTAACTGAATCGGGCATGTTGAAAGGACTTGGTGAATATTTTAAATTCTTGATAACGAGATATTGTGGTTCATGGTGTAAGATTATAGCTGGGTATAAAAGTTCTGTATCTAAATTACTAGTATCATACTCGACTTCTCCAAGAGTTCTAACAGTGTTATCTTGTTTATATTCTCTAAATGTTATCTTACCTTTGCTTAAATCCATTGATATTTGACTACCTTGAGTTAATCCACTTGCTCCACCAATTTTTGATAGTGGTATAGCGTATTTCCATTTATCAATTGAAACGTCGGCGGGAACAGCGTCCGCTGGAAAAACGTCTTTATATATATCAAATAAAGCTTTAGGTATTAAACCAAATGTAATCGCATTATCTCCAGCATTACCGTCTCCAGCTTGATATGTACTTAAATCAAATACGATATTACCACAACCTCTAGTAAATGGTACTTCGCCAACAATATATCCTTTATCATTGTCTTGACTCTGGTCGCCAGTTGAAACTAATTTAATAGCGTTTTTTCTTGCCCCAACTTGTACTCTGGTTACATTATGATAAAAACCAGTTTGGTCTTGGGCTGAACTTGAAATAACTACTTGTGATTCAAATCCAAATTCAATAGATATTCTTGTATCAGTATTTAGATTTACTGATATTTCTGTACCATGTTCTTTAGTAAGATTAATATCTAAATCTCCATTCATTGCGTTTGTTATAGCTTCAAGTAGTCGACTTGCGTTATGTTTAGTATATGTGCCGTGTGTAATATGTACGGTATGTACGTTATTTACTCCACTATTCTGAACTTGAAATGTTAATTCGTCATTGGTGCTATCGACAGTTAAAAATCTATTAGCAACTGGGAAAGAAGCTGAATGTAAAGCTATTTCACTATATGGATTAATCTTTAGCTCTTCGTTGAATACACAATCGAAGATACTATTAAAATCTGTAGTATGAAGCCGTACTAATTTTTTACTCATATTATATTATTACTATATATTATATTTAATGATTAAGTTATTAAAAAAACTTAAATGTAAGATATTTGTTTGCTGTGGTTCTAAATGTTCCTTAAATGATAATGACGGGGACGGTATACCTGACGGATTAAAAATAGAAAAAACTAAAGAGAAGGGTTTAAGAATAGCTACAGTTGTCTAAACCCATACGTTATTATCTAATACTTTATGTGTAACAAAGATAGAATAAAATGAAGTATTATTTTTTCCAACTATAAATTCACCATTTACATATTTATCATAGTGAATTTTTGTTGAGGGAAAAATAAAATTAATTTTTTTATCTTTGAATATTTCTTTAAAATATTTTGAAAATAAGTTCATACAATTCATGATTATTATAAATGGTTTATCTAGTTCAGCTAATTTTTTTAATATATTAACTTTTATCTCTGTAGAAAATGGAATATTTGAAACTAATATATCACATTCTTCTTCTTCTTGATTATTTTCAAGAAAATCTATATTTTTATTACCAAGTACTTTATAACCTAATTCTTCAAAATGTTTTTTAGATTGTTCGTTTGAATTTAATAAACAAAATTCATAAATAACTTTATCTTTAGATATGAATGGAGTTATTTTTTCCCATGTTTCTTTTCGTGTGTAAAAATCGTCGTGAATATTAAAATTAGGACTAGCTTTTAAATTAGCCATATAAATCATATAATCATTAAAAAATGGCGACCAAAACGAAAACGGTTTACATAATTATTTTTCAGAGAGCCATATGAAATAATAATTATTGGTTGGGATTTGGTTTTGGTCACCATTTTTTTATTCTGTTAATTCTACTTCTTTTCCTCGTTTTATATGACCCTTCTTTTTAGACCTTAAATTGTGTTCTTTCGTTTCAATCTCTTTCTTAATCTCGTCTTTAATCTTGTGTTCTTGTTTATCAGGAGTTCTCATTAATACATTTTCAACAACTTCATATACCCTATCTCCATATATTGCTATTGTATCCTGTATTCTTTTACACTTTTCACAATAATAACCCATGTACCTAGCTCTTGGCTCCGCACGACATAAATAACAACTCATTAATATAAAAATATAAAATAAAAAAAAAATATAATATATATGCTGTATAATAATTTTGATATGGAGCAGTTCGTTAAAGATATTAACAAAGCTGAAAGCAAAGAGAAGGAAAAGAAACCTTTAAAAGAGAATCAAGTATTCTTTGTTAAAAATAAAAATAAGAAAAAGAAAATGAAAAGGAAAAGGAAAAAATAATCCTAAAAAGATAAACTCTCGTAATCTTCATTCCAAAAACGGTTATATATATTATCACCGTCTATGTTCTCTAAATTATATGTGATATGATATGAAGATATATCATTCATAGATTCAGTTAGTTCAAGATTTTCATATCTTACAAAATAGTGTAGTTGTGTATATTCAAATAAATTATTTTTTTTCATATGTTTTTTAATTAGTAAAGCTGTAGGATTAATTTTTTCAAAATGATTTTTGATTAGTAAAGCTGAAGGAGTAGAAAATCCTTTATGTTTATAAACAATCTTAAGCCAAAGCTCCATAGGAAGCGGTGTATTGTTTGTAAGTGTGTTTAGAAGGTTATTAATAGTCATTTGATACTTATAAGTCCACACAAATCTTCAAGTATTTTTTTAAAAAACTTTTATGAACGAATTACTTAAGTAGTTCACAATTATTTGCCTACTATTTTCATAGTAATATCATGCGCTTGTTGAAAACAATATCCCTTCTTCATAAGCTTTCTCATTTCACGCATGTGAGCTGGGCTATGGTGTGCCTTATGTTCTTTCATAAGTTCTTTTTGTCCTTTAGATAATTCCTTTCTTGGTTTCATAATAGGTTTAGGAAGTTTCATTTCAGACATTTTCTTTTTAGCTGGTTCTGATTTTTTAGCCATTCTAACTTTCTTCATTTTTTCCTTCATATCGCTAGAACCACTTGAATTTCCGTAATGTGAGGGCATTTATATAAAGATAAGATATAATATTTATATAAAAATATGATAATTCAACTAAAAGCTGGGTGGGGAACTATAATTGTAGGATATTCAAGTTTGTACTATTTATATCATAATTTACGAATATAGTCTTTTAATTCTCTAATTTTAATTTTTAAATTTTTATTTTCAGTTTCATAATAAATCACCTTTAATTTTAACTTCTCTATTACTTCTTGTAATTCAGCAAATATAAATTTTATATCCATTAACTATTATCAATAAATTAATCAGTTTTTATATTATTAATATGTAATTTACTTTTTTTATGACGAGACATGTTCCTATGTTTAACTTGTTTATTACATACCTCACATAATTCATATACCGTTTGTCTTTCTTTTTCTTTTTTAGCTATATGGTCTTTATTATCTCGTTGATACTGTAATTTGTTATCTCTGTATTTAAGATATTTTTCTTTACTTGTTAAAACACTTTTAGCATTTACTTTATTAATAGTAATATCTTTGAATTTATCAAGATACTCCTGTTCCTTTGTTAATTGCTCGTTAAATGTTTCGCAATCAAATTCTTCTAATATTTCAAAACTACAATATTCAATACCTAAATCAAAAAGATATTTACTTGATTCACATAGTAATCCTTTTTTATATCTGGATTTATGTTCGCTAAAACGATATTTATTATTCGTTGAACCTATGTAAATTTTATCTGTTTTTGTTGAACTAATCTTATATACATAACGCTTCATTCTATATATTATAATGTGAAGCATTTTTAAGTTATTTTTTAATATAATCAATCTGTTGGTTACTTGAATGAAGCATATCTTCAGCTAGTTTCTTTGCTTTTTCTATAGCTCCAAGGTCAACATTTTCACTAATGTAAATATGTCTAATTAAATTTAATGTGATATGTTTATTTGTACTTTCAAATACTTTTGGTATAAGTTTTCCAAGTCCATTTGACGAAAGCTTACCACCTCTATTATTTAATAGTAAAAATCCACTTTTATTATATTTTAACCAAATATTCATGACTTTATTAAGTTTTGAATTTAAATCTACTTCTTTTGTATCATAAGATTTTGAAGTTTTATATTCACTAAATATGAATTTCTTTTTATTTCTACCCTGATTTAATAAATAATTTTTTCCTTCTTCAATATCACTTCTTTTAGTAACTATATCCATAGAAAAATCTAAACGGATTGGAGGTTGAAGTAAATAGAGAGAAGCTACAACATATCTTTGAAGTAACATAAGTTCTTTATTAGTTAATGTATCTTTTTTAGTAATACCTCTATCTTCAATATCTCGTTTTAATTTATTCATAGCTTTTTTAAGATTATCTAGAGTCGTCCAGTTTTTAGATTGTTTTGGGTCTTTTTCATGTGATTTCAACATATTCTGATATTCTTCATTAAGTTCGTCTAACATATCCCTATAGAACTGTAAAGCTGGGTCAAACTCTGCCTTATCATAAGCCGATAGTACAACAAGTATAGCCCCTAAATAATTCCTTTGAGTTGTTAAGGCTTTCTCTCTAATCATTGCCTCAATTTTCTTTGTGTCTTTTAAATAACCTAAATTAAGAATTTCTTTATTATCATTTAATTTTTTTAAAATGATAAGATAGCTCTTTAAAGAGTTTTCTTTTATTTGCCTTTTATCCTTAATAAGTTTCTCCAAATCCATATAAAATAAGCATAGATATTAAATTTTTTTTATTAACTTACTTTATGTATTTAATAAATCTTTCCGAGTTTCCAATTGATTCTTCTATCCATATTAGCTCTTTTCTTTTTAGCCAACTCAAGAAGTTTTTTCTTTCCATGAATTTTAATAAGTTCTGGTAAAGTTATTGGAGTTGAAGCGTCCATTTTTTTAGTTGGTCTACAAGCTTTTGTATTATCTCCTGAACCACAAGGAACTCTTGTACCGTTTTCTAAAAATGGTACTACTTGTATCCAGCCTTCTTGTATCCAACGACTAACACCTCTTTTTTTAGCTTCTTTTTTGGAACCAGAGTATCGACCACCCATTTTTTTATACTGACTTACAATATACATACTTCTATAGGCACTTGATTTTTCACCAAATTTTTCAACTGCCTTTCTCTTTGCTTTCTTATATAAATTTTTATCCAAAACATTATTTGGAATATCCATTATATATAATTCAAATACTTTTTTTTATTATATACATATATAAACATGAAACAGTATACAAAGACTGAATTACATAAAATAGTAAGTATTTATAATTTAGGAATAGACATGAATAAGCTCAAATCCAAAAAGAGTGAGCTTATTAAAGAAATGGAAAAGGTTGGGAAAAAAACATTTGGTAAAGAATTTAAAGGAAAATTTAACGTCAGTAAAACTGAATTAAAAAAGAAAAAGGTAAATAAAAAAATTAATGATTTTATAAAAAAGAAATAAGTTAATCAAGGAAATCTTCAATATCACTTTCAAAGTCAAATTCTTCAAGTTCTTCACCGTTGCCTTCACCAAAATCATAGTCACGCTCCAATAGTTCAATAATATCTTCTTTATTAAACTGATAAGTGTAAATTCTTCCATGACCTTTGACTTCAACCCTTTGTTTTATAAATCCCATATCCATTAGCATATCATTTGTAGCTTTTTTACTAAATCTTTCTTCTTTATAAACCTTTGTGTACCAACTTTGATAATTATTGATAAGAGCTTGAACTGGAATAACAAATTTACCTTTTTCTTTTTTACTTTCTTTCATGGGAATACAACATTCTTCTTGACCCAATAATTCATATAAATATTTAGTAAGTGGTGGAGTATTACTATCTTTCATATTTTTATATGCTTGAGTAATTGGTCTTTGACGCCTTAAATCTAATTGTGAAATGTCCCTTTCCATAAAATAGCTATAAAGATAATCAATATAAACTGGATTTTTGAGATTATCAAATAAGGGGATATAATAGTCATTTCTTTTGTCTTCTGGAATTAAATCACCACCTTTAAAACAAACAAATCTTCTATCGTCCGCTGGAATTTCAACTGGATTTAAATTATTAGAAAATACAAAAGTTCTAATAGAATTTTTAATTGTAAACTGTTTTACATTTTTTTCATTAATATTAAGTCTAGGAGTTGTAATAAAATCTTTGAATTTTTCTTTATGGGCGAAGCCTTCACGACCTTGAAGTTCATTGAATTGAACCAAAAGCTTACCTCTTACAGCTGGATTAAATGACCCAAAAATATCTCTTGTAATATCGCTTGTTCTAAATACATATTCTTCGCCCAACATTTTTTCAATATAGTTAATTAATAAATCTTTACCAAGACCCTGTTTTGATTTGAAAATCAAACAAACTTCTGGTAGCTTATGAGGATTCTGTATCATGTCGGCAATATAATCAAGGAGATAATTAGTACCTTGTTCTTCGTGACCGCAAAGTAATTCACAGTGTTTAATAAATCTATCAATTACAGATTTAGCTTCAGGATTATTATTTGGAATAATTCTACTTTGAAATCCTTTGAAAATATTATAAACGTCGTCAGGACATATTTTAAATTTACTTTCTGGTACAAAATCAATTTTCAACATTGTTTTTCTATTAGCGTCGTCAAGCCAACTAGTAATGAATTTACAATCTTGTATTGTTTCAAAAAAACCACCTTTACCGTCTGAAGTCATTTTTAATTCTTGATAATAAAGGTTTCTATAAAGTTCTGTAAGCTGACTTTGTGTATACATTTCATGTTTTAATACCTTTCTCTTTTTATTATCATAAGAATAATAGTCATAATATTGTTTTACATACATAATAGGAGTTTGAATAACTGAATGGGTTGACTTACCAGTTTCTTCAAAAATTTTCTTTAAATCTTCATAACTAATAAACTCGTGACCGTAAAGACTTTCTGGTTCTTCTTCTTCGTCGTCGCTTAAAAGGTCGTCGTCTTCAAGAACTTCAATATCGAGCGTAGAATGTTTTTTATGAGACCATTTTACTCCATACTCTTCAGTAATTTTATTTAGAGTTTCAAGTGTTTCTTGAATATCAAGATTCGCATTCATAAAGGCACCGTCATAAAAAGGGACTCCAATTTTCTCACCAAATTTTTTAGCTACCTCCTGTAAGATTTCATTTTCAATAATCCCAAGTATACGACTTAAGAATGAACCTTTTTTATTTGTAGTTTTAATTAAATCTTTTTCAACTTGTTGTAAAAGCTCATTTTCAGTATCATTCCAAAAAGCGGTTTGAATTTGTCCGAACTCTCTGTTGAGTTTTTTCAATAGTTTATTATTTCCAACATATTTGGTATCCGTATTCATTTGAACTATAACAGCCACTTTAGTTAAATTATATGCTTTCAATAAACTATCTCTATTTTTAACATAAGCCTCTAAATATTTAATTGGTAAATCTGGAAAATAATTTTTACAGAACCAAAGCAAAAGAGTTGGAAAACAGTTTTTCATATCATAATCATTATAAATGCCTTCACATAGAAAACCTCTTACCTTTGACTGTAGACTTTGAATACCGAAATGATTTACATATATTCTACCCACTTGAACCTGCTCCATGCCTTTTTGATATTTATAAGTTTGAGATACACAACCATTCTTTGAAATAGAGAGCCGAAGATATTGTCTTAAGTTTTTGATATAAGTAGTCATTTCAGCGTCCGTTTTTTTCTTACCGAATTTATCTGGCTCGGTTGAATCATATACAGCCCTAATAAATTCAGCTTTTGAAAGGCGAAGTAAGGCTTTAGCATGTGGTACAGAAACTTTTTCAGTAAATGTGAGAATGTGTTCGCAAGTCGTCATTTGTCTATACAGATTTATTCCCATATGTTTTTAAGTAATTTTTAAAATATATATTTTAAACGAATGATATAAAATGTCTAATTTAAAAAATACCCTTTTCAACGGCATATGAAGTAGCCATTTGGTGTGGGATTGGTGGTCTAGTAAAGGCGTCCTTATGTGTTTTAATAAATATACCAGATACCAAAGAAGCTACACCGAGCAGTGCCGTAACACCAATACCTATAGGGCTTTCGTCAAAGGCTTCAGAATCAGCAGTTAATTCGTCAAGACCTTTAGTTACTTTGCTACCAATTGTAGAAGCGTCAGCTCCAGCGTCACCGCCTCCACCAATATCTCCAAGATTATCGTCTCCAGCAGTATCGACGTCAGCGTCAGCTTGTCTTTGATTACCAACTGTTCTCATGGTACTACTAGTCATTTGAGCGTTATCAGTTAAGTCACTTGCTGGGTTTGTATCTTGTGCTAAAGGTGAAGGGTCTTTGATAGCTGAAGCAGGTTGACCTATTCTAAAACCTCCACTTTCTTGTTCTACTAATGGCGACCCTCCGCCTAATGCTGGTTCAACAGCTTGTGCTGGAGTGAAACTTTTAGGTGTTACTCCTGCTAATTGTGAAGCACTTTCGGGGAATGGTAGTTGAGCTACTTCAGGTGCTTCGGCGATTTCACTTACTGAAGCTGGTTCTCCAGTTTCTTCAGCTGAAGGTGGGGCTTGTCTTCCAGTTGCCTTTGCCTTAAGACTTTGATATAATCTCCTAGCTGAACCTTTAGTATCTCGAACAAAGGAACCAAGCTTTTTCCTTGCTATATTTATTCCCCTTTCAGCAACAACTTTAGCAACCCCTTCAGTATCACCTGAAGAAATTTTTCCGATAAGGTCCTCCATGTCTTCGTCGCTCAAGTCTAATTGGCTTAAAAGACCTTCACTACCTTGTTTTGATAACTGTTTAAATGTTTTCTTAATAGCTTCACCTTCGAGCATACCACCTGTAGCACCAAGAAAATTTTTGCCGAAAATAGCATAATCATTTACCTTTTCAGTTAATACAGGGTCGGGTTGATAATCCTGAACTTGGGAGCTTTTTAATTCGCTAACTAAATCGTTATAATCCATTTTATAATATATGATAATATTATAATATGGAAGATTTATATAAAATAAAAAAATCAACTAGAAAACATAAAAAATACATGGTACTTGTTAAAGGAAAAAGTGGACGTACTAAAACAATTCATTTCGGTGATAAAAGGTATCAGCATTTTAAAGATACAACGCCTTTAGGATTATATAAAAATTTAAATCACTTTGATAGTGAAAGAAGAGAGAGATATTTAAAAAGGGCAAGAGGTATAAAAAATAAAGCTGGTGAACTTACTTATAAAGATAAGAATTCACCAAACTATTATAGTATAAAATTTTTATGGAGTGGTTAAAATGCTAAAAATCCTTCAACAAAATATATGTTTATATTTCTACTTGAAGAGATATTTAGACTAATAAGTATCAGTAGTACACAACAAATGATTCCTCTTACAGAAATCAACTCAAATCCTATTTATCAGCCACCAGCTGATTGGCTTGAAGAGGAAGGTGAAGAAATTACTTTGTTTCATGAACCAGAACAACAAGAAATCAAGGAGCTATTGCTTATTGAATTAAAAACTAGAATGAAACATAGAAAAACAACTTATATGTTTAATAAAAAAGACCCATACCACCCCAATTGTAGACCTTTAAAAGACACTAATGAATCGTACAATTTGGTTCAGTATACTATTTATAAATGGAGTAAAAAATATAACTACTATCTTCACGATTCACACAATACGGTTAAAGAAAAAGGTTTGTGTGATAGTATTTATATAGCTACTTGGAAAAGTATGCTAGATAATGACAAAGATTTTGATAAACTATATTTTAAATGTAAATTTTCAGATTGTGATTTTACAGTTAAATCACTGAAAAAAATTCTAAAAGAAAATCGTAAAATATTTAATAGCAATTCCACTAAAAAGGATTTAATTAGAATGTATATGAAAATGTAATAAAATGGTGCTGTAAATCGGTGCTGTAAAAATGGTGACCAAAAAAAAATCCCAACATATAATTATTTTTGAACGACGAATATAAAATAATAATTATTGGTTGGGATTTGGTTTTGGTCACCATTTTTACTATGCTATAAATCGGTGCTACAGATATGAGCTAATGTTCTTTGTACCTTATTAGTCTAAATATATATTTTTTAAGATACTTAAACAAATGACGTGTTTAATATATAAATAAAATGCCCCGAGGTCATAACGTATCCACATATCATTTTCAAGTTTATGATAAAGAAGCTGATAAAAATTACTATTTCTTCGAGTATAATAACTTAAAAGAACAGTTTAATATCCCAAAGTCAAGTGTGTATAAAATGATTAAATTAGGTTCAGAACATAACATGAAGAAATGGAATAAATACGCCATATATAGCATTAAGAAACCACTATATGAGCGTACACAAATATTCTACGAATAATTCACAAAAATAAAATATACGTATTATATATATGCCTAAAAAGAAACAGGAAATATTTGAGAATCCCAGTGACGACGAACTTCCAAAAGCTGAAGTTAAAGACGAGCCTAGTAAGTTACCAGCAAAAAAACCAAGAAAGAAAAGAGTACTTACTGAAGAACAAAGAAAGAAATGTATAGAAAACTTAAAGGTCGGTAGAGCTAAAGCTTTAGCAAATCGTCAAAGAAAAAAGAAACTAAAGGAAATAGAAAAGGAAGCGAAAAGAAAAGAAGAAGATAAAAAGATTAGTGAATTTGAAAATAAAAAGAAAGCACCTAAAAAAGTAAAGGAACCAGAGCCTGAACCAGAGCCTGAATCAGAGCCTGAACCAGAGCCTGAATCAGAATCAGCTCCTATGCCTACGGCACCAAAGCCGAAGGCACCAAAAGGTAAGAGTTCTGAAGATTATGAAAATGAAATAAAATCTTTAAGGCAACAGCTTTCAGAAAAATCTAAACCTAAACCTAAACCTAAACCTAAAAGCAAACCTTTACCAGTTGTAAAGGAAGAACCTGAACCAGAAATGTTAGTTGATATGAATAGTATGGGTGGGGCTCCAGCTCCAGCACCAACACAGCCTAGAAAGAGAAGAAGGGCTTGTGGAGTTAGAGGTTTAACTACTCTTCGTCAATTAAGTCAGTTTTAATTATCTATTCATTTTCGTCTATTTCAATATCTTCTCCAGTTAAAACAACAAGATTTATTGTTTGTTTTTGTTCTACAAGGTCACTTAAATGACCCCTTAAACAATCTATTAAGATTTTTACTTCATAACTTATGTCTTCTGGTTCTATATAATTATCTATAAGTCGTATTACTCCATAAGCACTTATTATTTCTTTTAACAACGCAGTATTTTTATTTTTTAGCTTTTGTATTACTTCTTCATTTTCATTAAATTTTTTTTGTAGTTGGTCCATGGCTTCTAGATACATACCTTCTTTCATTTCGTCTTTATCTTCCATTTATATTATCTTGTAATAATATAAATGCCTAAAAAAACCGAAATACTTAAAATTAAAGATAAAACTGATAGTTATTATACTAAAATAGATAAGCTATTTGATTTACCACTACGTCTATTAATTTCTGGAAAATCACAGCTTTCGGGAAAAGGTACAACTATTTTAAATCTTTTTAGGGATAGTTTTTATGGTAAGTATTTTGAAGGTGATAATATCTTTTATATAACAAACAACAAGGTAGATAATAAAATGCGCTTGTTACAGGAATTCAAGTCTATTCCAGACGAGAATATAATGCCGTATGACGAAGAGGTACTTGAAGAATTATACGACCAGATTGAAGAGGAATTCATTGAAGCTGTAAGTGAAAACGAAAGGCCACCTAATAAGATAATTATCTTTGACGACGTAGGTTATTCTTCAAGTCTAAAAAATAAAGAAGCTGGAATAGTTTCTAAACTTATATCAAATGGTAGACACCTTAACTTATCTCAAATCTACAGTATACAATCATACAAAATGGCTTCAACAACTATTCGTAATCAGATTACTGGAGCTATATTATTCAATACGAGTCAAAAGGAACTCGAACTTATTACTGAAGATATGAATTATCTAGAGACCAAGAAGTCCTTTATTAAAATGTTTAGAGCTACAACAAAGGATAAGCACTCATTCCTAGTGGTAAA
>VMHT01084139.1_pt1 | contig 22794 bp, 18 predicted proteins | sample 4693611 | NCBI WGS metagenome assembly VMHT01 (sample SAMN12280063, study PRJNA550983) | marine metagenome | isolation source: seawater sampled from same location over 5 years 0.02-0.2 micron viral filtrate | place: USA: collected off the coast of southern California halfway between the port... ...
GATTCAAGGTTTTGTAAATTTCTACTTGCATCAAGAATAGTTGTTGAAGATGTTCCAAATTTAAAGTTTCCTAAAGTATCAAATCTTGCTGTTTCAGCACTTCCCCCAGTACTAAATCTTGTGAATACTAATTCACCAAAAGCGGTATTATTATTTGTACCTATTGTTGTAATTCCATTATCATGTCCAATAAAACTAGAACTTGAAAGGGAGTTTGAGTCTACAAATCTAATTTGTTTTGATACATTTCCATCAGTAGTAATTGTTACAGTACTACCACTTGTAATCGCACCTGTAGTAGCTAAAGAAGGCGATGTTATCTTGTGAGAGAAATCAAACTCGTCATTTGATGCGTCCCATAGTATTGTAGCATTTGTACTTGCATCTACTGCGTCTTGTATTGTTATACCTGCACCATTTGCAGTGCTTGATGTATCATTTGAAGCATGATAGTTTAAAGTAATATTTTTATCTTCGACATTTAAGTCTGCTGTGTTTATTGTTGTTGTTGTTCCGTCTACTGTGAGATTACCTGTAATAGTAGCATTTCCTGCAACTGAAAGTCCTGTGCCATTAATTAATTGTAATTCTGTTGCATTTAGTCTTGCTGATATATTATTTGCACCAGCTTTTTTGGTCATGAATTCTATAATACCATCTTCAGTAGTATCACTTGCGTCTTGTATTTTACCTGTAATTTTTGCATACAGCACATTTTGATCGTTATCGTTTTCACCATTAAATTTAATTTGTCCTAGATAGTCTGCATCTGCTGGTGAAGCTGAGTCTCTATTGAATTCAAGTATTGGACTTGCTAATGCACTATTCTCTGTTCCTGTTAGTCTTATTGCAGGAGTTCCATCAACTGAGTTATTTGTAATTTCAAGAGTTGATCCATCAAATGTTAAATCAGCATCGCCTTCAAGAGTATTTGCATCAGTAAAGATTGCTATTTGATTATTCGCAGGAGTTCCTGTTGTATCTACTGTACCTGCGGCTGCATTGTTATCAACGTAATCTTTTACTGCTGCTGATGTTGGGAAAGTTGTTTCATTATCATTATTTCCTATGCCTTCACTCTGTGTTATAATTGTTGCATCGGATATGTGATCTAGAGTTAGGGCATTATCTGATACAGCAAACTCTGTGAAGTTTTCGCTTAAAGTATATACTCCATTCTTACTAAAAGTTGTTGCTATAATCGCATCTTTTAAGGGATTTGGTTCATAACTTAATATTTGTAATAATCCATTAGAATATTTTCTCGGCACTATATCTTCTATAAATAGTAAAGTATTAGAAACAACTTCTGTAATTCTTGAGAAGAAACTTCTTGGAGTAAATGTTAAAGTAATCCCACTACCTACAGTAATAGGTGCTGAAACAGTTAAGGTTGTTCCACTAATATTTGTAACACTTAATTCTCCAGCACCAGTTTTTGTCGTAGTTCCGCCTGCATCTGTGTATGTTGTTTCATCAGTACCAAATATAGTACCAGTAACTGTTTGACCTACTTTTATGTTTGCATTTGCGCCTGAAAGTGTTATTGTTGTAGAATTTGAAGATGTTGAACCCGTAGCTTGTGTAGTACTAGAACCATTTGAAATTTTAACTAATGATCCCGGAGTTAGACTTGCAAAGTTATTACCAACTACTTTATTTGAATATTGATCTATAGTAATAATACTTGAAACTGAATCTAATCCTTCATTACTTGCTCCATTTATTTTAAAATAAGTTTGTGTAGGACTTGAAGTTGTATCTACGACCTGTACAAGTTGTCTTAATTGTTTTGTATTTGAAGTTAAATCTAAAAGAATAGAGCTATTTCCTGCACTATTTCCTGAGTTATTTGCAATACTCATAGTAGAAGTAGTACTTGCACTTAAACTTTGTACTTCACCATCTGGTCCTGTAAATTCAAAACCAGTAGAACCATCTCCCACATTAAAAGTTCCTGCTGAGAAGCTTAGAGGTGCAGTAATTAAACCACCTTTCTTAAGAGATATTAGTTTATCTTTTGTTGTCGGAGTTGTAAAATGTAACTGATTAAATGTAAATGATCTTTTGTTCTCTAAAGAAAAAGTATTTATGCTTGATATTGTTCGTACTGCAACTTCATAAGTTCCGCCTTTTACGTTTTCTATAACCAGTCCTTGAGTTTGTGTATCTACTCGTTCAGTCTTTAGTTTACCTTTAAAATTATGGATTACTTCAAAACCACTAACAAATCCGTACCTTGATCCATCGCTATTCTGTGGGAAATCCCATGTTATATTTGCATCGTGTGTTGTAAAAAAGTTTGAATCACTACTATCTTGATCTGCAAACTCTCCTGGAGTAATTTTAGTTGTAATATTGTTTGGTGCTGGAACTTCATCTTCTGGATTAGGAAAAGAGTCGTTTGGTCTCGGACTTATAACATAGCCTCTTTCAATTAGATCAAATTTATTTATATTATATTTACCCGCAACTATTTCATGTTTTTGATCTTCAGTTTCTTTTATATTTATTATTTTATATTCTTCTATTGACCCTGTTGCTTCTGTGCCGTCAGTATTAAAGATTCTTAAACTCCACATTACTTCTGCATCTGGTACTGCGCTAAATGCTGTAGATACTGATAAACTGTTTACGGTTGCACCACCTGTTCCAGGACTTGATATTGTTTTTGATTCTATTCTTGCATTTTCTGACCAGTAAACATCTACATGATTATTTGAATCATCAACAAGATTTGCTGCTGCAGTAGATGTAGATATACTAGGTATTAAGTCTCCTTTTGAATATACGACACTACTAAGTGTTGCAGTGTCTTGGTTTAAATATGCTCCACCTTTTGGGTAGATAAGTAGTAATTGTGGTGGGAATGATGAACTATAGGCAGGAATTGTAACATTTCTATCTAGTAGTACTTGAGTTGTTGTTAATCCAAGATTTGTTCCTGTATCTTCTCCAAAATAGTGACGAAGTCCAGAAGCTCCTGCTGTTGTTGGCCATGCATTTGTTGATAATAAACCTGAGCAAGTATCTGTAGCTCTTAACCAACCACCATGACCACCACCTGACCATTCTCCTCCATCCATTGGAGCACTAGTTGTCTGATCATTTATGTATAATTTTCCGTCTATCCATAGTTTATGTGTACCTCTTGTGTCAGGTGTAAATGTCCAACAGATTGTGTGAACTCCACCATCAAATTCTGGAATCTCTGAAATTGGAATATTGGTAACAATACCATCTGCTGAAGTCGCTGTTACTGCCTCGTTCCCCTCTCCACTTCTAAGTGTAAGATTATAAACTCCGCTTAACTGACGAACACCAAGCCAAGAACCTACTCCAGTTCCACCATGTTCCCATAAAACTGCAGCTTGTGAAAATGTAGTTGGTAAAGTTACTTCGCCAGCAAATAATACTTTATCGCTTTCTTGTGATGCTGTATATGCATAACCACCTGTATATGTAGTATTATTTCCCCCACCTATTTGTATAGCACCACCATTTATTAAATCAAAAGTAGCATCGAGTGTTAGTCCTGCTTCTGGATTGAAGTTTGATACACGACCAGAGTAACTTGCTCTGTCTCTATCTGCATCTTGAACTGCAACTATATCTCCAGGTTTTAATCCTATAGCATTTGGTCCAGTAATAAAACTAATAGATTCTGTTTCTGTTTGCTCACTTAGTAATTTCCATTTACCGAGTCTATGAGCTTGTCCTCTTGAAGTAGTACCAAAAGCAAGTAAATCTTTTCTAATAAGTCTAGGTGCAGCTCCTGTAATTGTTGATATAAGCGCCTGGGAATCTTCAACATATTCTGCTGCTTGTTTATAGTTATCTGCTGGATCATTCCATGTAACTTTTATTTGATTTACTTTTACTTTTTGACCCGTTCCTTCATAAGAAAAAGATCCGCCTTCAACATTTGCTTTTGTAAAAGTATAAATTGGTTTTTTAGGTCTATCGGAAATAGCAGTAATCTGCCCGTCCATCCATAGTGCTATTCCTCTAAATATAGAGGCGAATTGTTTTAGTAAGTTTGTGGCTTCTGTTCCTTTTGTGACATATACATTACAAGTAAATCTAGGCTCTGTTCCGCCTTGTCCATCACTAACTTCTTCGTCACAGAATTTTGCTAATCTAAATAATTCATATTTATCTATTTGATCTGGGTCTATAAATTGACCTAATCCATAGTGAGTATTTGTTAATAAGTCATAAAATATCCATACAGGATTATCTGTATATACTTCATCAAAGTTTACAGATGATTCATTAAATGTAGTATGATCTCCTCTAAAATTGCCGTCCCATGTCTGGTAAGTACTTTCACTTGCTCCTGAACTTACATTTCTTTTGTAAGTCGCTGAGCCTCCTGTCTCGTCTCGTGTAAAGTAGTTTGTTGGAACTTTTACCTTTCGTCCTTTTAGTAAATAACTTCTTGTAGGTACATTACTATCAAAGTCTTTTGCATTGAATCCTAATGAGACATATGAAGTGTAAGGGTAAGATAGTTTATCTTTTACTATATTATCAACTGACTGTAATGTAGATGGATTTGTGTGTTGATATGATTTATCTTTAAAGTTTAAAGCAGTTATTCTTCTTACTCTTATTCTATATGTATCAAAGGGTTGAAATTGTTTTGTGTCTATTTTAAATTCTTCTATGAAACTTGTAAATTGTGCAGGGTTTGGTTTTACATATCCATTATTTGGTATTCCACTATTTCCGCTAATTACAAAGTTTACATCTCTACCATTTCTACCTGAACGAGTTAGTATATCATTATTACTTGGTCCAAATGCAAGTTCCGATGTAAAAGAACTACCATTATCTGTACTATATTCAAAAAATATTTGAAATTCAACAAATGAAGCTCCTTTTGCTCCTGAAGATACTTTTAGTGCATGAGATTGAGGAAAAGCAAAAGTTAAATGTACTTCATCAACTTCAGAAGCTGCAGTAACTCCCATAGCTGCTGCAGTAAGAAGAGTGTCTGCTGATGTTCCTTGATCTTCATCTACTTCATCTAACTCATCATCATTATATGTTGCGCTTGATAGATTTCCTGTTGTTCCTATTGCAGATCTTAAGTCTGCTTGTTCTAATTGTATATTTGGAGTAAATAGAGTTGAAGTTCCTTCGCTATCACTTGAAACTAATAAAGGTTGTACTTTATTACCAACTCGAAAACCTAATTCAACATCTTTGAAGTTAAATAAATTTGATAAATTTAATCCTGCAGTATCCGGGCTAGATACCTGTATGTTTGCATTAGTAATAGATACGCCTGGTGCATCTGCTAATGTTGCTGCATTGCCACTAATACTTGATAGTGTTGTAAGATGGTCAAAAAAGATATCAACGCTTGATACTGTTGTACCGATTGGATCGGCAATTTTTATACTTCGTACGTTTGTAAAGTTTACTATTTTTGTTCTTAATTCTGTTCCATTGACACCAGCTCCTGCAATTCTTAAATATATAGGTACTGCATTTTGTCTACATTGAGCCAGCATAAGTGTGGTAAAGAAATCAGCGCTTGTTGTAACTAATGTTGTGTCTACTGTAGCAGATGCTATGCCAGTTCCTTTTGCTCCAGCTTTTTCTATTGCTACTTTTCTTTTTCCTAGACTTAGTCCTGTTTTATTTTGGTAAGATAAAGAATCTATTTCTCCAAATTGTGCATGTGTAACTGTTGTATTAGTTGCTGTAGTTGTTGCTTTAAACCTTCTTGGTTTAAGTATATTTTCTGCTTGTTGTTGAATAAGTGGAACATCATTAATAAAAACAGAGGATAAACCGTTATCTAAACCCTCAATTGGTCCTTCACTTAATATATCATAAGTTGTTGCAAATTGATCTTTATCTGCTCTTCTTAGATCACCACTGTTTTTTACACCAAAAGGCTCACTTGTATATTTTGCCATTATGCTATTATTGGAACCTCTCCTGGATTCAAGTCTCCACTTCCTCCACCTGTGCCACCGCCACTGCCGCCTATTGTTCCACCACTATCACTACCGATATATCGAGTAGCAGTATAGTCTGTATCACCGGAAACATATTGGTAACCGTTTGTATTTTTTATTCTACCAGGAGTAAATTGTTGACTAATTGGTACTCCTCCTATTTTCATTTTGCCGTATAATAAAGGAACGGGTTGTCCTTGTTCTATGCTATTGTTTCCGCCATTAAATAAAAATGAAGGATCACTTGTCATGTCACCTGCGTCTGGCGCAGTCATTTCTGTTATGCCTGCAATTGCTAAGTTTGCTCCTATTGAAGTAAGAAATAGACCTTGATTTGTCATAGAATTAAAGAAGCCTTCTTTAACTGCTTCAGAAACAGTCGTACCATCAGCAAAAAAGAGATCTGGTCTAATAAATATTAAAGCAACAATTGCTATTGCTGCAAGTATCTTTCCTAATCCTTTTCCAGAACCTGCTGGAACTGCTGAAATAATAACTGTATCTTTTACATTACAAAGAAGTAAGTCATCATAATCTATGAAGTCTTCTCCGTTTTGTATAGTAAATCCAATATTCTTTTCGTGACAATCCTCTAAATACTCTTTAAATCCGTCAACTTGACATTCAATTAGTTTAAAAATATCACGCATAGATTTACTATTGGAAGTCCATTCGCTTCCAAACTTTTTGCCTAATTCACCTAATAACTTAACTTGGGTCATAAATATACTCTTTCTTCTCTGGGTAGGAAACTATTAAATATGGTATACCTACCGCTTTACAATTATTTTTGTCATGCTCACTTGGTTTACAATCTTGCATGTAGTGACTATGGACTACATATAATATTTTAGAAATCATCGAATACTTGACGAATTCTTTTGGGTCGATTGTAAAGTGATCTTTCTCTCTACTTATATTCTCTAGTGGAATAAATTTTGGTCCATTTATTATTATTCCACAGCCTTCTCTTGGCGCTTCTTTTGCTACATGAGAATATATCTCAGGTAGTAATTTATTTAAACTTTCTTGCACCTGGAAATCCTCCAAATGGTAAAGATAGTTCTGTGTCTTTTGTTCCTTTTCCTGTACTACTTGCTGAGGTTGCAGTTATAGGGTTAAATCCAAATCTACATTTACAAGAGTTTAATCTTTTTCCGCAGACATCTCCTCTTTCCCAATAATCAGTAGCTGTAGCACTTGGAGCTATTTGGCTTCCACCAGAAGCCTGTGTTCTTTTTGCTTTCCATATTAGATCATTATGTATTACATAATCACTATATCTATCATCATTATAAGCATACCAAGTAGTTGAGTTACTATATGTCTGATATATTCTTACTCTTGACCAGTCAGTATTGCTGTCTGAAGGAGTATTAGTAGTTGTTCTAACAGCTTGCCAATAATTTGTTAAGTTACCGCTAGTAGAAGTATCGAGACTTCCATCTGCTTTTAACCTATATACTCCACCTGCTGATCCATTTGAATAAGTAACTGTGGTACTTCGATATAAATCTGCATTTACTGTTCCACTACTGTAACTAGTAAAACTTGTACTAGAAGGAATTACATATTCATCATCGTAGTTTACATGAACAGTAAATGTTACTCCTTTTAAGTTGTATTTTCCTTTAGCGTGCCAAGTACAGCCACCAACTTGATTAGCTACACTTTTTGTAGGGCTTGAGCCTTGATAAATCCAACTACAAGCATTGTGTCCAACTACTCTATAAGGTAAATTTAATCCTTCTACTTCAAATGGAGTTGTTAATTCAAAAGCAACTTCCATAGCATTTCTAGTTTCTATTCTATCTATAATGTAAACCTGTCTTGGAAACTCTATTGGAGGATTCGCATCTCCAGCTTCTCCATATAAGTATTTTTTAAGTGTTCGTCTTCTTATTAATTTTTTACCTATTAAATTATCTAAGTTTATTCCTACTGCGGTTTCAAAAGTATTTAGTACGTTTGCTACTCTAAGAACTGGTCTTGCAGAAGGTCCTGTTGAACTATGCTCTAATCCTTCTATAGTTATAGGTAAAATCTCATAAGTTCGTACTGTTCCTGGACTATCATAGTCTCTAAACTGAACAGTACTTAAATCTTCTTCACCGCCTCGTACAAAGTATTTTTTTGTGCCTGCATCGTCATACTCTAATTCAAAAAGAGTAACAAAGGGTGAAATTTGTTCTAAACCCTGTAATTGTTTGATTGCTATTTTGTCTGCCATTATGCCTCATATACTCTTTCGAAAGTTGCTGAAAGACTGTAAAAATTATCATAGTCCCATGTTTGATCCCATGATTTACATACAACTTTTATTGTTTCTGTTGTACTAGTATTACTACCTGCTGAATCTTTATCGATTGTCATTTGAAACTTTGTAACACCATTTAAATCTTCGAAAAAATCTACAAGAGCATCAATCTCTGCTTTTGGTCGAGTATTAAAAGTAACACTCATTGTTTGTGGTAAGTTGTTTATACCATCTGCAATTCTTTGTTCAAAGCCATCGCCAAAAGTTATAGTATGAACTTTAGGTGTATTTGATCTAGCAAACCCTTTATCTACCGATACAGGTGCGCTAAAGCCACTTATATTTGATCCGCCATTTTGTGTTATTGCTGTTGCCATTATCTACTTAAAACTCCTCCAGGTCTCTTCTCTCTTTGGATTATTTCCATTGTTGCCGCTTGTATCATGTCTCCAAGTGCTTTTCCTTGCTGTGGATTTTGACCTGAACTTTGTGTTCCGCCATTTACATTTACAGTAATATTATTTACTCCACCACCTGCACCTTTTAATTCTACTGGAATACTTCTACTGTTTCCAAGTGGTACAACTGCCTCTGTTCCGTGAAGTGTTGCAGCATATCCTGAGTCTGGACCCATTGCTACACCACCTCTTGCATATGAACGATATCCTGGTGATGACATAACTCCTCCTGTTCTGCCCATAGGCCCTGTAGGGGCTCCAAAAGGATTTTCTACTCTAGTTCCTAACATATTCCTTAAAGGATCTACAGAGCCACCACCCGGGAACAGAGTATTAAGTATTAACATTCTCATAGTCATCGATGCTATATCTGCAAGTATTTTAATTGCCATATTTCTAAAAGCATCTGCAAATGTTGTTGTTCCTTTTGCTACTTCTACAAATGCATTAGCAAAACCGTCCATTAAAGTTGTACCTATACTTGTTGATAAACCTTCTACCATTTTTAATTTAGTTTCTGATAAAGTTAACTCTGTGTTAAATGCTTTTAAATTTTCAATTGCTTCTGGACGAGTCATGCCTGGGTTCTTATCCATTGTGTTCTCTATATCGTTTTCTGTAATTGGTTTTGTCATACCAAACATGTGAGATAAACTAAATGGATCAGTAGTTTCTGCTCTTGTTGCAAGCTTATTCTGTAATCCGTCTCTTCTAATTTTTTCAATATTTTTTGTTGTTTCTAATTGATTTTCAAGAACTGTTTGTTGTTCTTTCATATTCTTAAGACCTGCATTTAAAGCATCTGCTATATCTTTTCGAGCTACTATCTCTTCCTTGGCTAATAAACCTTCAGTAATGGATATTTGTAGTTTATGATTTGCTAATTTATTTGATGCTTCTTCTTCAGCAACTTGTCTTTTTAGTTGTGCACTTAATGCACTTTCGTCTTTTACTATTTCACTTTTTTTAACTTTAGTCTTATTTACTGCTAAATTAAGTGTATTTTGTTGATCTATATGTTGATCTAATATTCCTTTTATAGCATTATTTAGGCTTACTTGCTCTTTTAAAGCCTTTTGTCTTTCTAATATATTTTTTGCTTGCTTGTTGTCTCCAAACATTGCAACAAATTCAACCTCACGTTGACCACCTATCGCATCAATATCTTGTTGTAGTACCTTACCTGTATGAGTTGTTGCAAGTACTGCTGCTGTTAAAGCAGTTCGCATTTCTCTTCCTGCTTCTTTTGGTGCAAATTTATTAACAAATCCAGTAATTGAAGTATTCAAAGTTTTTTGTGCCTCAGTTAATCCTTTTGCACTTGCAGTTAATTTATTGTATTCATCTCTTAGTTGTTCAAAATTACTAATTGCATTTTCTAATCCAGATCTATCCTTTCCTGCGATAGCTGCTTCAATATTTTCAATTGCTTTATTTAATGCAGGAGTTGCTAACCTTTTTAAATTAGTTAGTTGATCAAGAAATTCCTGTCTTTGTTCTTTTAATTTTGCACCTTGCTCAGCATCACCACTAAAATCAAAAAATCCCATTATCTGATCACTAAAGAAAGAAGATATCCCAAGACCTTGTCCTAAAAATATATCGCCAATAGCCGATGATTTAGTATGTGCTATTAATTTATCTAAATCTTGATTCATAACATTAAATGCATCTTCTTCCATTTTAATTGAACGTAAAGCATTTGATAACTGAGTAAAAGATGAGACAACCCGATCTGATCTTTTATCCATATCAACTAATTGTTTATTTATTTTTTCTAACCTACTAACTGAAGCATCTAATTCTCGATTTGCTTCCGTAAAATCGTCTAAGCCCTCTTTTCCCATTGTTGCTCTTCTAAGACCACTTTTTACTAAATCTAGTCCCATTACGGCTAAACTAGCAAACATTAGAGCATTAAAGCTTTTACTAACAATTTTATTTAAAGACATTGACTTATTTGCTCTTTTTTCTTCTGAAGCTATAGCTGCCTGTTCTGTTTTCAAAAATTCTTGTCTTTTTTTCTGTTCTGCAGTTTGTACATCAAGCACTTGTTTTCCTTGTAATCTTTTATTTGCAGCGGCCATTCGCTCAAGTGATGCTTTATATGCTTGTTCATTGCCTTTCATTTGGGCAGTCATTTTTATACGACCTCTGTTCGCTTGTGCAAGTAAAGAAGTTACTTGTCGATCACTTAGTTTTTTAACATTTAAATCGGGTCTAAATTTCTGTATATCTGCAGCAGAAGTTTTTCTTATCCCTCTTGCATCTGCTTTTGTTTTAATTGCACCACCGGCTTGTAATGTTGCCATTTCAGCATTTATTATTTTTAATTCTGCTTGTAATTCTTTTCGTTTTACTCTTGCTTGTTCTGCTACTGCTTCAAAATTTGGAAGCATGGTTTTAATAATTCCTAGTGAAAATGCTGATAATGCTCCTATAAGAGCTGTAACATTCTGAGTAAAGAAAGGTAAAGCAACTGCACCTATATTTGCTATTATAACTTTTACATCTTCTAATACTTCTGTAAATGCTTGTCCAAATTGTTGAACTGCAAAAGCACTTTTAGGCATAAGGTCTCCTATTGCTCCAAACTTAGACTCTGCTTGTGCAAGAACTTCATTAGTAACAGCTTGTGATCTTTCAAATGGATTTAATTGTTCTTTTGTTTTTCGTATAGCTGTTGCATAGTTTCTTAATGCAGGATCAAGTCTTAAAATAATACCTAATTCATCAAGTAATTCTGGTTCTGCTTTTGTAACACCTCGAACAAGACGATTAAATGAATCAGTCAAGTCTCGCCCTAAAGCAACAGAAGTGTTTAATGCTGCAGCTGATAATCTCTCTAACTGCTCACCTGATAGACCTGCGGCACTACCTATAGCTGCTGCTTGTGATGCTTCTGAAAAACTTATTTGTGCTTTTGTTGCGTCTCGAATATCAGTAGCAAGTACACTATACATATTACCTGTAAGAGTACCATAAGCTAACTGCCCATCTAATAAATTTTTGAAATTAGCAGATTCTGACATAAATCTGTAAGCCGCAGACACAGCAAAGACCTGTGCTGCTAATGTTGCATAAATAGGTACAAGACCACCTGAAATGGTTTGTGCTTGTTTAGAAAAAGCTTTTGATGAGTTTGATGTTTGACCTGATAAAGATTTAAGTCGTCTATCGGATTCTGCCGTGCTTTTAGCAACAGAACCCATATCCTTAGCAGTACGTCTTGCATTTCTACCAAGTCTCTTTAACGAGCCCTTATCGGTTACGGTAACCTCAACTGAACCACCTTTTATCTTTTTTGCCATTACTTTCTTTTTATATTAGACGAGGATATTCCACCTGTATTCGTCGTGCTTGCACGTTCTTGTGCTTTTCTCTTATTACTCATTTCATCGTTTAAGACTTTTGAGTTTTCACTTTCTATTGCTTTAACAAAATATGTTGTCTCTTTTTTATCTACTATCTCATATATATCTAGTAGTGTTCCATAAGCTGACCAATCTTTTCCCATATAACTTCCACTCATACCGTCCCATCTATCTGGAAGTAGGTTATGAATTAGAAAAGCCATTTGAACTTCAAATGGAAAATCAACCATTTCAGGAGGCATTTTCTCTGGATCAGGTTCCTCTCCTGTTTGTTCACATATTTTTAAATAAGTTTCTACACCTATTTTAGCATATGTAAATTTTCTTTTAATAAGAGCAAGTATTTCTTCTACTTGCTCTTCGTAAAATTTTCTAGTTCTCCAACTGTTTCAGTGACCCACTGATCAAAGTCTACTGAGTTTTGCATAAGAACTTCAACGTTTTCTTGACTAAAAGGTAATTCTCCAGGCTTATTAGCAACATCATCTGCTGTTAATAGTAATTGTGCTACATAGTTATATGTAAAACCACTCCAACCTTTTATAACAGATGCTGTATACTCTGCTAAAAACTTTTCATCATCAAGTTGTTCTTCAAACCCTCGGGTTTTCTTGTTAAACTTTTGAGAGACACATTTTGCTCTCAGTTTTACTAATTCTTCTCTGGCAAGATAACAAAGTTTTACTTTGAATCCGTCCATTCCTGGATAGTCAAATTCTACTGTCTTACTTGGTGTAAGTAGTGATTTTAAACTAACCGGTGTTTTATTTTCTTCTGTCATTTCTTCTCCTGTAAAGTGGAGGGCCGAAGCCCTCCAATTAAATTATTTATGCTAAGTCATTACCTGTATAAGTTATTGTTGCTTCATAGCTACCTGCTGTTGATCCTGGATCAATATTTGCTGGTAATGCATGAAAGTTCACATCAAGGGATATAATATCTTCTATTGAATGTGTTGGAACTTCTAAGTGACAATTTGGCATTTGAATTGCAACTTTTGGCGAGCTTCCTCCACCAATGTTAAATGTTAAATCAAAGTCATTTGTAATTACTGAAGTTGATTCAATAATATCTTCAAATAATTCTGCAGACATTGATGTATCATTATTTAGATAACAAGTAAAGTTTCCACTTACACTTCTAGTTCCTGTAACGTTCCCTAAAGGTTGGTTAACTACACCAAGTGTTTCTGGTGTAAGGAAAGTAATATTATTTTCTAATGTTATATTCCCACCTGTTAAAACTAAATCATAACTTGAATTAAAGTTACCACTAGCACCTGTTGCTGTTGTTAGTGATGTTAGTCTATTTCTTATGAAATTATTTGTAGTTGTAGTTCCTTCACTAATTAACTTAGTAGGTGTTGGTTTATCTGCACCACTTTCTGTGATGACTTTACCCATACCACTCCAGTTAATTGTTGCAATTCCATCAATATCAAAATCGATACTTGCTGAATTTACAACACACCCTTCTATTTTATAAGTAAGATTAGTACCAGCACTTGCGCTGCCCATCTCAAAATAAAGATCGAATGTACCTAAAGCTGCAACTTCTGTTTGTCTGAAATCAACTACCATGCTACTGTCACTATTTGTAATACCACCAGTTCCATTCCATGCTGAAGCTGTTGAACTTGCGCCTATTGTAAAACCTGTATGTCCTACAAAATATGCCCAAAGTGCTTCCTCAACAGCGTGTTGTGGGTTTCCAGAAATAGAAGCACTTGGCTCCCATATATTTCCAGAACCTGCTGGTACTGCTCCAAACGGTCTCATATAAGTTGAAAAACTCCATTCTGCTGGTGCATAAGAATCTGTAAACATCTGTCTACTTCTTCTACTCTTGCCTGCAGCATCTGTCATTTCATTCAAAGTAATTTCACTTGTATTTGTAGCCTGAGAAAAACTAAAACCATCTAAAACAGGGATCTCCCACATAACTGCGGTTGATGCTTCATCTGTCATAAAAACTTTCGTATCCCGACTAAAATAAAATGTATCTGCCATTTTTTTCTCCTTAGTACCTTATCTCTGCGACGATCTCACCGATGCCGAGAGGTTCTAGTACTCCTTCATCTGTATCTATACTCAGAATGGTTGTCTGAGCAGTAGATTGCGTATTTCCGCTTCCGTCTGTATATGATATCGGATCATTATCCTCCAATACAGACTCCACGTCTTCTAGTAATTTCTCTAAACTGAGAATTACGTCATCTTCGTCTTGCACGTAACATCTTATTGTTAATTGCAAAAAACGAAATCTATGATTTCCACTTGCGTATTCACGAGTTTCATTACCTGCTCCTATGTGAATAGTGGGAAAATCTATTACCTCGTCCCAAAATTTTAGTCGAGAAGCTACTTCTGCGACATTTGTTCGAAACGAACCTGATCCATTAATTGTTTCTAGTAAAGTTTTTAAGGCACCTACTATTGCTCTTCTTCTTGTTGAGTATGTTCTTCCTTGTGCGCTCATTAGTGTCGTCTAAACCTCAAAAATCTATTCTGTTTGTTTGCTATCATTATCTGTCTTATACTTGTTTTAATGAGTTCACGAGGGTCTCTCAATGTACTACCTTGTTCAAATCCTGGTTCAAATGTTTGATAAGGATATTTCTCATAAGTATAGTTTACATTTAAGCCACCTGCATTTGACTTACTATCTGTAAGACTTGTTACTTCTACTCCTGTATTAAAAGGTCCTGCAAACGGTCTGCTTGGATTTCCTTTTCCTCTATATTGTAATCGAGGCGGAGTCATATTTCTTTTTAAAAATCTTGGTAGTTGAGCATTTACTATCTGCATTAAAGCTGCTAAAGAAGTAGTACTATTAGTTGTGTTTCTATTATATCTTTTATTCTTTCTACTTACAGATTTTGTAGTTGCTTTCTTTATTATACTACTTTGTACTGTTTTTGCAAAAGACTCTTTAAATTGTGCTGTTGTTTGTTTTTTCCCTCTTTTCTTATTCATTAAAGCTCTATTTGCTTTAAATCTCATATCAGGAGTTCCCTTTTGTGTTAAAGGTCCAAATATTCCCTTTATTATAGCTTGTGCTCCCCTTTCAGTATTTAAATCTTTCATAGATTTAGAAGTTTGAGCAGCAGAATCTGATAAATATTCTAATAATTCCCTTTCCAAAGCACTATATATTTTCTCTAATCCAGGCTTATCTCCATATTGCTGTAGTTTTTGCATTTTTGCATCACCTATTGTTATAGCTACATCAACTTTTTTATTATTTTTAACAATATCACTTACAGTAGTGCTATTTATATCAAAAAAGATATCAAAGCTATCAAGTACAAAATCAAATCCTAAATTAAAACTAGATTCTCCTAAAGTTTGTCCTGCCATCTTCTCTATAGAATTTAAATCTATCTTTTTTAGTTCTTCTATTGCATCTACTGTTCTTGCTGTAGTTCCTTCCGGATTTTCTTCTCCAATAACAGAATCGAAAGTATAGCCTGCTTTTGTAGTATCTCCTCCATGAAGCTTTCTAGCATTTGGAGTTGTTCCAGGTTTTAATTTAGAAGCTCCTATTGATGAGCCGTCTGGTAATGTTACGGAATTTCCTCTTCCTCTTTTAGTACTTTTTAAATCTAGTACTTGTATTAAAGATTTTTGTATTAAATTACTTAGTAAATCATTATTTGGCCCTTTCTTAGATACTACATTATCATATATATTAGGCAAAGGTTGTCTTTTTTGTTGTCTTGTCATTTTTGCCATAGCTCTCGATTCTGGAGTAGGAAAAAATATTTTTATATTATCTCCTTTAGCAAAACCTTTAGCAAAATAAAAACGTTTACCTTTTCCTTCACTACCCTGTTTAAAACCATAACTTGAATATGCTTTTACAATATTTCCTGTTGTCATATAACTGCTATATACATTACCTATTATATTATCTGCATTTTTAGGAAGTGTTGCTCCTGAAAATCTTGCGTCACTATTTATAATTTTTATTATGGCATTTTTTATTAATAAAACCATATGTGCTTTTCTATAAATCACATAATGTCTATGAGATTGATTTTGTGATTCATATAAATCTTTTATTGGTTTTTTTAATCTTGTTTGTAAGATTTTTATAATATTTTTTGCTGCCATTAGATGACTACTCGATAAAGATCAAGTACTCGTTTGATATGGTCAGGAAAATCAGTACTTGTTCTTAAGCCTGCAGTGCCTTGGTTTTGTATACTTGCTCCACCAAGAGTTCTTCGCTGCTTGTGCTCATCTTTCAAATAATAAGTAATTAAATCAAAAACTGCTAATTCCAGGTCTTTGGGTGCTGTTGAATATCCTGCCGTATATATAACTTGCACTGAGCCAAATCCTGATTTAAAAGCTTTTCTATTACCGCTAGAATCCAATCTAAAAATTGAATCACTTGCTGTGTCTATATAATAATCCGTATTGTTAGTAAGTGTTACATAGTCTGTACTCGGGTTATCACGTTCTTTAACTGATGTTACCGAATTTAGTGGTGTTTCACTCATTACTACTATTGATGTTATATTATCACTAATATTAAAAGTTTCTGTCTTTGCTGATGAAAAGAAGTCTATAAATGATGTACCGCAATATTTTTTCACCAAGTCTGAAACTTGGGGTACTAAAACTGTAAGTCGTGCATCATTCTGGGTTCCTGCTATTCCCTCTGCTGTCTTGTATTCTGATACTGTTACTAAATCTGCCATAATTGAATAAGTGAGGGGATAGGCTCCCCTCAAGCCTTTCTATGCTAATTAACTAGCGTCGTATTTAAAGCCCCATTTTGATGTTGCTCCTGAAATGACATCAGTAAATCCAAGTCTTTGTGAAGCCACAAGTACTCTTCTTTGATTCTCGACATCGTAATCAGATTCGATTGTAACACCTCTTAATCTCGGCATTACATAGTTTCTGGTATAAACAGCTACAGCTGCGTATTGAGAGTGTGCTTTTGCTACAAACTCATCACAGAGAATAACTCTTGATCCAAATACTTGACCAATTTCACCAGATAGCTTTGTTGAAAGATCGCCAACTAGATTGACATCTTGGAACTCAGCATCTTCTAATAGATTATAATATGCATCTTGTGATACTATATAAACTACGTCTGATGGATTGACACCATATTTACCCATATTCTTTCTCATACCTAATAGGTCTGAAGCTAAAACTGCATCAGTTGCTCCGAACGCTGCTGGTGAACCTGCACCTACGTCATCTGTGTGATGACTGTCAGCTTCTGCCATTTTCAATAGACCATCAAATATACCTGAAGTATATTGGCCTCCTGAATCGTTACCTAATAAGATAGCATTTTCAATACCCCTTGCGTGAGATCTAACCATAGATTCTCTGATTAAAGGTAATATTGGAATAATTGCATCTTCTTCAGTTTCATTTCCTAAGAAAGTTTTTGAAATCAACTTGTTTGTTGATAAAGTTCTTTCTTGCATTTGAATACCTGTAAAAGGTGCTGCACTGTTATCAGCTCTTTCTTCTAAGTTACCAAACGGTGCTGTACCACTACCTGTTACGGCTGTTGTAAATTCAGCATAACCTGCATCTGGTAAGATAGGTAAAATTTGATTTGCAGAACTCATTTGTATTTCTCTAAATAGAGGTGCTAATACTAATTCATTCTGAATATCTCTTTCGATGTTTGCTGAAACAACTTGCTCAAAGTCTGCTGAAGAAACTTCAACTGTTGAATGTTGATTAACTTTCTCCATTACACTTTTTGCATGGTTATTGTTCCAACCTTTACCAGTCGCTAGACCAGCAAATTTTGCATCTAATATTTCATTTTCAAAAGATTTTTTCCAATCTGCATCATTTCCTCTATTTGAGAAAACTCTCTTAGATTCTCTGATGTGTTGAATTTCTTCTGATTTTTCTTTGAGTTCTTTTTGAAGTTCACCAACGATTGAACCTAATTCTTCGTTCTTCTCGTTAAATCTTTTCTCAACGTCACTCATTAGTTGTTCTGCACCTGATAGTGCTGATATAACAACTTTCTTTTCTATTTCCTGTTGTGCTTCAACTTCCGCTGTTTTCTCAGCTTCTACTTGAGCAGCCTTTACAGCAGCTTCCTTAGCTGCTTTCTCTTCAGCTGCTTTAGTTTCAGCTTGTTGCATTGCTAATTTAGTAGCTGCTTTTTCAGCTACTTCTTTAGCAAAAGCGTCAAGGTTAAAGCCCTCAGGAGCTTTCATTTCTTCGCTCATGCGATTCTCCTTAATGTTGGCTTGCGCCACTTTAGACTGCCCAACTTCTTCAGTTTTAACTGAGTCTGCTGAGTTAGTCTCTATAAAAGATTTCTTAAACTCTTCATAGTCTGCCATATTATCAAAACTTTTTGCAAGAGAGAACATAGCTCCCTGATTGCAAGGTACTGATACTACAGAAACTTCGAAAAGTTCAGCATCTTTGATTCTTAATCCACCAGTGTCAGGAATATGATCTGCATCTTTCACACGGAAACCTACAGAAAATGCTCCAAGAACACCGTCTTTAATTAAATCAGTAATTTGTCCAGCTGCTTTTGATATTTTAGCAGTGAACTCTAAACCGTTATCTACAGTTCTAACAGCCTTCGCTCTTCCGATAGGTTGATCATGATTGTGATTGTATAGAACAATAGGATTTTGTAAATAATTATCTACTCCACCTTTTGTCCATGCTTCAACCTCAATAACATCACCTGCTCTATCTTGTGTGTTAGTGCTTGCTAGTCCTTTAATTTCAATACTCCCATCAGGTTGTTCACCTAATGATTTAAAAGTATTTGTCCAGTGAAAAATCTTATTAGACATCTTTCTTCACCTTTTTAGTAGTTGATTTCTTTGGAGCAACCTTAGGGGTTACTTTTTTAACTACAACTCCAACATTTGGGTAATAGTTTTTTACCATAGTCATCATTCTACTCCAAGAGTTAAAAACTCTCTTTACTTGAACCGACCTCATTGGAGTATCCGATTCTAAATTATACTCATTTAGTTCAAGATATTTACCTTTTTTGGTAAAATACTCGCCTAATTGATTTATCATTTTCATTCTGTTCATATTTATTCTTCCTCATCTTCTGTTGGCCTACCACCCTCGATTGGGTTTGCGGCACTACCTGCGATATTTGCAGGAACTCTTGGTGTATCAAATCCTTCAACTTTTTCAAGATTTAACTTCTCCCTAGCTTCATTAGGTGTCATAATACCTGTATTAACCAAAGAAGCATAGTATGCTGCTTGATCTCTCAGTTCTGGTTGTAGTGACGGAACATTTGTTACATCTTCTACTAATCTAAAACCGAAAAATCTTTCAAATCCTTTCATTATTTTCTTAACTATAGGTAGTATAGTTTCTAAATAATACATTCTCTGATTTGGTCTTATATTTGCATTATTACCACTATCCATAAGAATAGGTGGAACTCCTAACGCCTCAAGAATGATTCTCTCATTAGACTTAATTGCCTCTTGAAAATCTAATTCTTTAAAATTAACTTCTGTTAAGTTTTCAACTTCTAATCCACCATCTAAAAATAAAGGTCTGCGACCTCCAGTATTTGGATTGTATCTAGCGACCCAAGCCTGTAACATTCTTTCTTTTATTTTCTCAGAAAGAGTATTAGGACTTTTTAGTACTAAACCTGGAACTGCTCCATTCTTAAAAAAGTTATCTTGAAAGTTTCTCATATTACTAAGCAATTGCATAGTTCTATGAGCAGGTTTCAATCTTGGAACTCCTCTATAAATAGAATGAAAACTATTTTCTTTGATATGGATTATTTCATTTACTGAATAATCAATACTGTTATCAAATATATACTTACTTATATAAGTATCTTCATCAGTTTCAATTCTCATCTTATCTGCTGGTAGATGATACATATGTATGCCATCAAAGTAAACAAAAATATTACCATCAATAATTAAATCGACTAGTATATTTCTTTTGAATGTGCTAATATCTTGAAACGGATTTGGTTCTTTATTGAGTAGAAGATCTACTCTTGTCTTTCTTACATTTTTGAATATAGGTGAAGTGCCTTGTAGTTGTTCTTGTACTAAAAATGGGATATCAGAGCAATCATCGACTATCATATTGACAGCTCTATTAACTACTTCTAACTGCTCGTAAGCATTTTTATAGCTCGTGATATTCTCACGACTATCTACTGTTAGTCCTTCATTTCTTGAAATTACGTATTGAGAAGGATTTAATTTTTCTTCTTTTTTAGTATTTCTACCTAATAGAAAATCATACCATGCCATATTTGTCTCTTTGTTTACTTACCCATCTTTGCTGTTTTTCAGCGGTTATTAATTGTGGTCGTTTGCCATAAATTGAATGTAGTCTTAAATGATGTACATGGCAAAGTGTGACTGTTTGATTATAGATTTCGTCTTCAAACTCTTCTATAAACTTTTCTCTTAGATTTAAAATGTCGTCTTCATTATGGATTTCGTATTTATTATCTTTTATCCATTTATCTAATAACTCTGTTAAGCCGTAGTAATGATGAAAATCTAGTTTGTGATCAGATCCGCATATATAACAGGCAGACTCTTTTTTAAACTTAGATTTTGCTTTATCCCTTACGTATTTAACTAAATCTCTTTTTAGTGTCATTTCAATTCTTATGTTCTAATTGTAGCAGAAGTTTGAGTTAAAGTCAAGCATTATTTTTTCTAGGTGTCGTTAGAACGATGTCATACTTGTCTCAAACGAGTACAAAGCATATCGTAAAGCATCAGACATGTGAGATGCAGCATTATGCTTGGGTTTTTCTCTTAATAAGTTTGGATTTGGATCCCATTGGTATTGATCAAGAGCCCAAAGTGTTTCGTTACATTTTCCTTCGACAATTAATTTATCATTATCTACTATCGCTGCAACATGTCCAATCCCATCTAGCACTGATTTTTTGGCATTTAAAGTACTAATTCCATAGTTCTGAGCAAAGTCAAAACGAGTTTGTTGTGCAGCAGAATCTATATAAATATAATCTATATTCCACTTTTCAATTAGTTTTGATATTTCTGTTGCGTGTTGTTCAGTTGTTCTTTCTGAGTCTAAGTATTCATCGAGTACAAAATATTTCTGTGTGTCCCAATCATATGCAATAACAACAAATGCAGTTGGATCTCGATAACCAACGTCCATTCCTGCAAAGATATCCATACGTTTTAGTTCGAGTTCTGATAAATCTTCTATGCATTTTTCGTGGTCAAAAGCCCATATCTGTCCTTCAAACACGTTGAAGTCTGCCATGTATTCTTGATTGAACTCAGCTTCTGACATTGTTTTCTGTGCCTCTGCTATATCGCTTTCTGATAATCTAGGATTCTCGTGATACGTTGCTCTTAATGATGCCCACTCTGGAAACTCGTCTGAGAATCCTCGATAGAAAAATTCAGCAAACCAATTATTTCTACCACGAGGTGTAGATATAAATAATGCTTTTGAATTCTCTTTATCTAGTGTAGGTCTTAGTGCTATATTGAAGGCGTCTTTGCCATCTACCAAAGCAGCTTCATCAAAAATAATTAAATCGTAAGATCGACCAACAACTGAATCTACTTGATTTACAGAACCCATTCTTATAGTAGAATTGTTAGATAGTTCGATTACTTTGTCTTTTGCATTATCACGAATCACTTCTAAATCAAAGTGTTTAATTAATTGTCTTTGTAAATCAAAAGAAATTTGAGAAAGCGAGTAGTTAGGCGACATAAGAAGTATGTGTGAATTAGGTACTAGAGAGACTAATTGACCTAGTATGTTTGCGATATATGTTTTGCCTTGTCGTCTTGAGACTGCAGCACACATAAAACGGTATTTAGGATTGTTAAGTCCATTTATAATACCTGTTTGAGATGAGTTCGGTTCTATACCTAGTAAATCTAGGTATCCTTCGATGGGCAATTTGATGAATCTTTCATCAGGAAATTGCATAAGAGAATCGGATAAAATATCCTTTCTTGAAATGTCTATCATTTAGTGTATTGTTACTTCTTCAAATAATTCGTTGTCGGGTTCGTCTAAAAATTGTCTATCCTCACATATATTATGTAGATAAATGAAACCTGCACAGAGTTCTGCTAACTCTTGCTCTTTTCTATTAAGTTGATCTTTTTTGTTTAAATATTCTAATATTGTTGCACTTTTTGATTGTAGATCATCAATCCAAAAATCTCTAGTATTCTTTTTGCCTGCCATTAACCTCTCCTTTTGAGACCTCTTGTAAATTTTTGTGACTTAGGTGGCATCTTTGTAGAACCTCCCTTTCCTGCCCACAAAACTTTATCAGCCCAGTATGCTGGTGAAGATTTACCTTTTGCAATATTTTTAGCATGTCTAGCCTTAAAACTTTTTCTAGCTTCAGGGCTATAATTATGTCCCATGCCTTGTGCACCAAAGCGGAGTACTTTAACTTTACCGCCAACTCTTGTAGCAACAACCGCTTTTTTCGATTTATGCTTTGGTGTCATTTTTGGTTTGTTTAAACGAGTCAATCCTGCTTTTTTCAGTCTTGCTTTTTCCGCTTTTGTTAGTGCCATTATCTTCTCCTTCTTGGAAATTTTGCTCTTGGTGGATTCTTTGTACTACCGAATCTTGGTCCAATTGCTTTTGGTGCTGCTGCATAAAATGCGCCTGCGCCATAAGGATTTTTAGTATTTACTAATGTTCCTGCTGCTGCATTCATGTCTCTTGTAACACCTCTCTTGA
>VMHT01167049.1_pt1 | contig 22792 bp, 32 predicted proteins | sample 4693611 | NCBI WGS metagenome assembly VMHT01 (sample SAMN12280063, study PRJNA550983) | marine metagenome | isolation source: seawater sampled from same location over 5 years 0.02-0.2 micron viral filtrate | place: USA: collected off the coast of southern California halfway between the port... ...
ATGGGGTGTATTTTATTTTCATGATGATAATACTGAAACAGGTGAAGAGAATGTAGCATCTAATATTATACTGTTAGGAAGTAAACGAGGCAGGTATGAGTATCCTGATCTAAGGCGTATAGCACGGGAAGAGTACAGAAAACATAGGCCAGATTTTTGTCTGGTAGAAAAGAAGGCTAGTGGTCAGTCGTTGATACAGGACATGCGTAGAAGTGGCTTACCTGTTTTAGAATATACACCTGACAGAGACAAAGTTAGCAGAGTTATATCTGCATCTCCTATGATGGAGTCAGGAAGAGTATGGCTACCAGATGGTAAAAGCTGGTCAAATGAATTATATGAAGAAATGATAATGTTCCCTTATGGTAAACACGATGACCAAGTTGATGCTATGACGATGGCTATTCACTACATAAAAGATAGCTGGCGTTTAGAACATCCAGATGATCCTGATTGGGAAGACGATCAAGGTTATAGAAGTCAGAAGCGAGTTGCGTACTGGCGAGTTTAATATTATAATTAAAAATTATTTATTTAGCAAAGGTAACACATAATATGGCAACTGAACGTAATCCCTTTGACCCTATTCCACAAGTTCAAGTTACTCAGATAGAGATTGAACCAGAAAGTGATGAGGCTACTATCGAATACGATGATTCTGATGGCGGCGTTATAGTAGAATTTAAAAACCCAGTAGAAGAACTTTTGTCTGATGAGCAAGTAGAAGAAACAGATGATGAGTTTTACAGAAACTTGGCAGATGATATAGATGAAGATATTCTGCAAGATATTGCTGAAGAAGTTTATGATAATTTTACAGCAGATAAAGATAGTCGTGGTGAATGGGAAAGTATGTTCGAGCGTGGCTTTGATCTTCTTGGTCTAAAGCTGGAAGAAGCCTCTGAACCTTTTGAAGGTGCGTGTACTGCAGTCCATCCTGTGCTTATTGAGTCAGCAGTTAAGTTTCAATCTAAAGCTACACAAGAATTATTCCCTGCAAGTGGACCTGTTAAGTCCCAGATTATAGGAAATGTATCAGAAGAAAAAGAAGATCAGGCACAACGTGTAGAAGAATTTATGAACTATCAGGTTACTGACCAAATGTCAGAATACTTTGATGAGTTTGAAAGGATGCTATTCCATTTACCTTTGATAGGTTCTGCATTTAAAAAGATTTACTTTGATTCAGGTCTAAATCGTCCTGTATCTGAGTTTGTACCTATAGATCAGTTCTATGTTTCCTACTATGCTACAGATTTACGCCGTGCAGACAGGTATACCCACGTAATTTACCGCTCTCCAGTAGAAATGCGTAGAGATATTGCTGCAGGTATGTATGATGACATAGAATTACCTGAAGCATCTACCCCACAAACTACTGCAATGTCCCAAAAGATGGACAATATTATGGGTTTATCGCCATCTAGCGACAATGACCCACAGTATGTGCTATTAGAACAGCATTGTTATCTAGATTTAGAGGGATTTGAGGATGATGAAGATGTTGCTCTTCCATATATTGTAACAATAGAGGAAAAAAGCAGGAAAATACTGTCTATTCGTAGGAATTATGACAGAGATGACCCACGAAAAGAGAAGAAAATCTTCTTTACACACTATCGTTTTGTACCTGGATTTGGTTTTTATGGTCTAGGACTGATACATTTCTTAGGTAATCTTACTATGACAGCAACTGCAGCTATGCGTAGCCTAGTAGATGCTGGTCAGTTTGCTAATTTACCTGGAGGTTTCAAAGCAAAAGGTATGCGTATCGTAGGAGATAATGATCCTATATCTCCTGGTGAGTTTAAAGAAGTAGAGGCTACAGGTAATGATATCTCTAAGATGATTATTAACTTGCCTTATAAAGAACCTTCACAAACACTTCTACAAATGCTCAACTTTGTAACTGGTACAGCGCAAAAGTTTGCAGACAGTACAGAACAAGTTGTAGCTGATGGTGTTAACTATGGTCCTGTAGGAACTACGATGGCATTGCTAGAAGCGAGTAGTAAATTCTTTAGTGCTATTCATAAACGCTTACACAAATCTCAGAAAGAAGAGTTTAAACTTCTAGGAAGAATTAACTTTGAATATCTTCCTGATGAATCTATGTGTGATATTCCTAATGGCACACTAAAAGTATTTCGTAGTGACTTTGATGGCAGGATTGATATTATTCCTGTGTCTGATCCTAATATCCCATCCTCTGCTCATCGTATGATGATGGCACAACTTGCACTTCAACTATCTCAGTCATCACCTCCAGGTATGTTTGATATTGAAGAGTTAAATAAAACAATTCTTAATGCGGCAAATATTCCTAATCTAGACAAAATTATGCCAAGCAAGCCAAAGCCTGTACCTCTTGATCCTGTAAGTGATATTGCTGCGGCAGTTAAAGGTATGCCTATTAAAGCATTTCCTGGTCAAAACCATGATGCTCATATTCAAGTTAAAACTATGTACTTACAAGACCCTGCTAATGGTGCTAATCCGTTAATGAAACGTATCGCACCTATTTTAGAAGCTAATATGCAGGAACATATGATGTTAAAATATCAGGAACAAATTACTGGTATTACAGAAAATATGATTTCCACATATGGCAATGAAGCAGAACAGCAGGGCATTGATCCTAATAGTCCTGATCTAATTGAAGCAGTCATGGCTACTGCTGCTCAACAAGTTCTTCAGGCTAATCAAGCTGCTGCTATGCAACAACAAGCTATGTCACCTGAAGCACAACTTGTTCAGATTGAAGCACAAAAACTTGGTATTGAACAACAGAAAGTTCAAGGACAAGCAGCAAAAGAAGCAGTCAATGCTGCTAATAAACAACGTGAACTTGATCTTAAAGAACTACAGATTCAACTAGACATGTTCAAAGAGGGTGCTAATATTACAGCTAAAGCAGAAGATTCAGAGCGAGATAGAGAATCTAAGAAAGCTATCGCTGCTATGGACGCTCTACTTGAATTAGCAGATACAGAAGCTAATATTGACAGAGATAAAACTCTTAAAGCTGCAGATATGCTAAGTAAGTTTATTTCTGATAAAGATAAAGGATCGTAATGGAATTTTGGGACGAGTTAAATTTAAAGTTTGAAGAAAAGATAGAAGAAACAAAAAAATCTCTTGCATATGGAAACGCCTCTAGTTACGATGAGTATCGTCAAGCAGTAGGTCTTATAGAAGGAATTGAATTTGCACAAGACTTACTAAAGTACATAGTTAAAAATCGAATATATGAGGAAGAAGATTAATGCAAGCTGTTCAATTAGAAAAGTCAATCAATAATTCAGACTGGACAAATCCAGATAGTAGTTTAATTGATGTAAACGATTTACCAGATATTCCTGGTTATCATATTTTAGTTCAACCAGTTTTTGTAAAAGAAAAAACTAAAGGTGGTATTATTATCCCAGAAAAATTAAAGGATGATATCGCATACCTTACCACTGTAGGCAGAGTTTTAAAGCTAGGAGACTTAGCTTATAAGGATAAAGAAAAGTTTCCTTTAGGTGAGTGGTGCGCTACAGGTGACTATGTTTGTTATGGAAAATTTACTGGACAAAAATTAGTATACAAAGGTCTTAAACTACTTCTTTTGTTTGATGACCAAATAATTATGCGAGTACAAAGTCCAGAATTATTAGATCCAACTTTTAATCTTTCTAATTAATTTGTATATCTATACTTAATACTATAAAATATAGTTAAGGCGTAGGATAAACCTCAATTCGTTAGGTTCGCCACTAGCGGTATGTAAAGGAAAAGTAATGAGTGATAATCAAGAAGAATGGTCAACCATTGAAGTAGGTGGTGAAGAAAAACAAAAAGCTGTTGAATTTGAAGTTGAAGGTGAAGAAGTTCAAGAAGAACCTATTCAAGCTGTAGTAGAAGAAAAAGTAGAAGAAGTACAAGAAGCTGCACAGCCAGAAGAACAAGCTGAAGATAAACAACAGCCAGTAAAAGAATTAGAAGGTATTGAGACTAAAGGCGCGGAAAAGCGTATAAGACAACTAATTCGTCAACGTAAAGAACGCGACGAAAAACTTCAGAAGATGGAAGAGCGTCTTAATACACTTCAAGGTGAACTACAACAAAAAGAAGAACAGTTATCTACTTCTATAAAAAGTTCTATTGATAGTAGTGAAGTTCAATTAAATAATAATTTAGAGTCTGCTAAAAGTATTTATAAACAAGCCATTGAAAGTGGTGATGTAGATGCTCAAGTTGCAGCACAAGAAAATATTAGTAAAGCATATGCTGAACTTAGTCAAGTTAATAATCAGCGTACAGCATTAGAAAATTATAGTACACAGGTAGAGCAACAACAGGTAAGTCAGCCACAACAACAATCACCTAAGTATGATCCTAAAGCTGTTGATTGGGCAGCTAAGAATGATTGGTTTGGCAAGGATCAGATAATGACTACTGCAGCTTTATCTATAGATCAAGAATTAAAAGATGAGGGATATGATCCTTCTGATGACGACTTTTATGGGGAAATTGATAGCAGACTACGCAGTCGATATCCTCAAAGATTTCAGGCTACTCCTACTCAAGAACCTGAAACACCTCGTTTGCAGGATACATCGTCAAATTCTGCTCAAGTGGTAGCTGGTGCATCACGCACACCTAAAACCTCTAAGAGTAACAAAGTTAAACTAACTCAAGAAGATGTTCGTTTAGCTAATAAGTGGGGAATATCACTTGAAAAGTATGCTGCTGAAAAGCTTAAAGTTGAAAAAGCTGAAGGCGATTACACAAGCATTTATTAATTAAGCGTGGAAGGAAAAATTACAATGGCACGAAATACAAACTCACGTAGTACAAGCACTAGGGAAGCTAAACCTCGTAGGACATTTGAAGAACCAAATTGGTTAGACATACCACCTACTGTACAAGAACGATTCAAAAGTGAAGGCATGTCTTTGCGTTGGATTCGTATGACTATCAAAGGCAATGACGATATTCAAAATATGAGTAAACGTCAAGCAGAAGGTTGGGAGATAGTTCAGTCCGAGGAAGTTCCCGAAATGACACACTCCTCTGTCGTGAGAGAGGAAGGACGATATTCAGGAGCAGTCTGTCGTGGAGACTTGGCTTTGGCAAAAATGCCAACTGACCTAGCTGAATCGCGTCAAGAATTTTATGAACAAAAAAGTAGGGAAGCGGTAGGCGCTGTAAACGCACAACTAATGCGTAATTCAGATTCACGTATGCCAATTTCAAACTCTAGTCGTTCAAGGGTAACTACAGGAAGGCAACCTTCTTTTCAAGAATAGCTTTTCCTGTTTGTCATCGTAACTTTAAAACAAGGAAAGGAATAGTGTTATGACTGATACTAAAGCACTAAACGGCCTTACTCCTTCTCGCAAACGTGGAGGTGCATCAAACAGCACTGCTACGAATGAATATCCCATTGCAAGTGGTTTCGGAACCAATATCTTCAGTGGCGATATCGTATGTAACGTAGCTGGAAATGTGGTCGTTTTAAGCGTTTCAACCCAAAAAGCTATAGGTGTTTTTCAGGGTTGTAAGTACACTGCTAACGGTGAAATTAAGTATGCTAACTATTGGCCTAGCGGAACGTCATCTGATGATGCGGTAGCATTTGTTGTTGATGATCCACAAGCTACCTTTATAGTTCAAGCTGATGCTTCTGTCACCGCTGGTGATATTATGTCAAAGAACTTTAGTTGTACATTAGGTGCAGGTTCTACAGTAACTGGTCGTTCAGGCTTCGGAATCGAAGCTGCTTCTCGCACTGATACTACAGGTGGTATGCTTCGTGCTATCTCTGTATTAAATGAGCCAGGAAACGATATTACTGTTGCTGCTGAACGTGCTTTCCCTAAAGTCGAAGTTCGTATTGTACGTCATGTGGATGCTTATATATCCGCTGATTCGTCAGCTAACTAAGGAAGGGAGTAATAACAAATGGCTATTAATCGCTCTAGTATTGCGAAAGAACTGCTCCCAGGATTAAACGCTGTATTTGGTATTGAATACAATGATGTGGACAACGAACATGCTCCACTCTTTGATGTTGAACAATCAGATCGTGCGTTTGAGGAAGAAGTTCTATTCACCGGCTTCGGTACAGCACCTGTTAAAAGTGAAGGTGCTGCTGTTCAGTTTGATGATGCACAAGAAGGCTATGCTTCTCGTTACAGTCACGAGACAATAGCTCTTGCTTTTGCAGTAACTGAAGAAGCTATGGAAGACAATCTTTATGATACTTTTGCTAAACTACGTGCGCGTGGTCTTGCCCGTGCAATGGCAAACACTAAACAAGTTAAAGCTGCTGATGTTTTCAACAATGGCTTTGCGGCAGGAAGTCCTGGTGGGGACGGACAGCCTTTCTTTAGTGCAAGCCATCCGATAGTTGGTGGTGGTACACAATCAAACACTCTTGGTGCTACTGATCTTTCAGAAGCATCTCTTGAGTCTGCATTGATTACCATTTCAAAAGCAGAAGATGATCGTGGTATTCTTATTGGTCTACAAGTCGAGTCACTTCATGTGCCTTCGGATCTTGCTTTTACAGCAGACCAAATCTTGAATAGCACAATGTCAACAACGATTGGGGTTAACCCAACTACTGCTGCAAACGGTGCAACGAATGTAAACGACATTAATAGCATTCGTAATCAGGGTCTAGTTCCTGGTGGCTTTTATGTAAACCGTAGGTTCCAAGATGGCAACGCTTGGTTCTTGCGTACTGATTGCCCAAATGGTGCTAAGATGTTTGTACGTGCGCCTCTTCAAACTAAGATGGAACCTGACTTCGATACAGGCAATCTTAGATTTAAAGCGCGTGAGCGTTACAGCTTTGGCTTCTCTGATTGGCGTAGCTATTACGGTGCTTCAGGTTCTTCCTAAGTTCCGTTTAAATTAAGCTGAATTAAGTGAGGGTGGAGAGAGAGAAATAAAGTTCTTTTTCTTCACCCTTTTTTAATTACCATTATTGTTATATAATGTAACTAATTAAATTCTCTTTATGTAAAGGAATATAGTATGGCAACTACTATCCGACAGGGATTTGTAACAGGAAGCGGTGCAGTTCTTGATACTGTAACCAGTGTTTCTCTTGAAGATACTCGTATACGTTCTGTGTTTGCAACAGGTATAGGCCAGTTTCTTATTACTGGTACTACTACTAGTCCATCAGGAACAGTTATAGGTAATAATATTAGATTTGTAAATACTACAGCATGTGATGCAAATGATGTTTACTTTTCTGATTTAGGTGTACCAATGAAAGGAACAGTTAGAGTTTCTGCTCCAGCTTCAACAGCTACAATAGCAGTATTCTATGGTTGATTATACTTATCTAGTAAACGACATTATTCAGGCATCTGAAAACGAAGGTACAGAATTTATTAATTATATTCCTAATATGGTTAATCGTGCTGAAGAACGCTTGACAAAGGATCTAGATGATTATGGTTTAGTTAGCTACACTTCTGTTGCAGTTTCTTCTGGTAAAAATCTTTTAACTTTACCTACAGGAACACGTATAGTTAAGAATATTAATATTGTAAGTAACTCTACAAAAATTAATTTACTTCAAAGAACAGATGAATACTTAAATGACTATTGGCCTGTAAGTGCGTCAACAGAAGAACCAAGATATTATGCACCTCGTAATAACTCTACAGTTTTAATAGCACCTACTCCTGCATCTACTTACAGTGGACAGGTTGTGCATGTTAATCGCCCAGTAACATTAACATCTGCAACTCCTGAAAATTACTTTACTGATTTTTGTTACGATCTTCTTTATAGTGCTTCTATGGTAGAGGCAATGATGTTTCAAAAAGACTATCCCACTTCACAATTATATGAACAACGATATGCACAGCTTTTAGAGTTACAGCGTAATCAGGCACGTAGAACACGTAGAGATGATATGCAAACTCCTGCAAGTCCTGCTGGTGCAGATGACAATCTGATAGCTAATACTAATTAAAGGAGACTATAATGGCTGGTCCTATTTTTGATCCTCTTAATCCTAATGAAAGTCCTGCTACAAAGTATCAAAGAGAAATTGATGCTATGAATAAAAGAGGTGGCAAAAGAAAAAAATCTGAGGATGAAGAGTTTGATGAAGCTTATGAAAAGCAACAAGCAAACATGCCTACCTTTGAAAAATTAATGTCAGCGCAGGGTGAGTCTGCTGGTGGCCGTGTAGGAGAAGGTAAGAAAAAAAAGGTTGTAGTTAAAAAAAGAGCTAACTTTTTAGGTCGTGGAGCAGGTGCTGCTTTGCGCGGCTTTTAATTAAGGGAGAATATTATGGCAAGTAATACTGAAAAAAGGCTTAAAGCAGCAGAAAAACGTCGATTAACAGCTAATGAAAAAAAATATATTGATTCTATTGTTAGAGATGAAGATACTAGTAATAAAAAATTAGGTCTACTAAGTAAGCATCCATATTATAAAGCTTCTGTAAAAAGAGCAGAGAGAGAAATAGAAGTAAGAAAAGATAGAGCAAAAAAAGGTAAACCTCCTGAAACTATCTTTGAAAAAGCTAAAAGACAAAGAGAAGAAAGTGATGCTGCTAAAGCTAAAGCTAATTTAAAAAAACAAAAACCTGTTAAAAAACCTGATAAAACGGCTGCTCAAATAGCTGCTGAAGCAAATGTTAAAAAATCTATAGGTAAGGCTGCTAACAGAGTTTCTAAAAAAGAATCCGCTCCTAAAAAAGAAGGTAGTGAATACAAAGCATATCCTGGTGCGGCTGGAAGAGCAGGGTTTGAGTATAGAAGAGATACAGCAGAAATTTTAGATGACAAAAACATTTCTGATGAAATTAAAGAAAGAATAGAAGAAGAAGAACTTTATGAAGGTGACTTTAAAGGTGGTCGTATAGGAAAGGGTAAAAAGAAAAAAGTAAGTAAAGCACCTCGCGGTGTTCGCGCTGCAATGAGAGGTTTTAAAACAATGAAAATTGGTGGTAAAGTAGGTAAACGTACTAGAGGTACAGGAGGTAGTTGGGTTTAGGTATGGATAAACAAAGCAATGATTCATTAAAAAGTGTACCTGAAGATAATGTAGGTCTTAGTAAACTTCCAACATCTGTTCGTAATAAGATGGGATATATGAAAAAGGGAGGTAAGGTTGGTAAACCTTTAGGTTGTGGAGTTGCACAAAAAGGTTTTGGTAAAGGACCATATAAGAAACAAGGGACTTAGAAAATGAAAAAGAAAGCTGTTCGTAAATCTAAAGTTAATCAAGCTGGTAACTATACTAAACCTACTATGCGTAAAAGATTATTTAATAAAATTAAAGCTGGCAGCAAGGGTGGCAATAGTGGTCAGTGGAGTGCAAGAAAAGCACAAATGCTGGCAAAACAATATAAAGCTGCAGGTGGTGGATACAAGTAAAGATGGCTTTAAAGAAATCACAAAAGAGTTTAAAGGATTGGACAAAGCAAAAGTGGCGTACAAAGTCAGGAAAGCCTTCAGCTAAAACAGGTGAGCGTTATCTACCATCTAAAGCTATAGCGGCATTGTCTCCTGCTGAATATGCTGCTACAACTAGAAAGAAAAAGAAAGATACTAAAAAAGGAAAACAATTTTCTAAACAACCTAAATCTGTTGCAAAGAAAACAAAAGCTTTTAGAAAAAAAGGTGGGACTGTGGCAGCTAAAAAGAAAAAGAAAATTACTGGTAAAGGCATGAAAGGTCTTACTATTGGTAAGGGAGACAAGCGTCCTACAAAAGCTGGTGCAGGTCTAAGTGCTAAAGGGGTAGCAAAATACAGAAGACAAAATCCTGGCAGTAAACTTAAAACTGCTGTTACTGAATCTAAACCTCGTACTAAATCAAGAGCAGCTAGACGTAAGTCATATTGTGCTAGATCAGCAGGGCAAATGAAGAAGTTTCCTAAAGCTGCAAAGAATCCTAACTCAAGACTTAGACAAGCTAGAAGAAGGTGGAAGTGTTAGATGGTAAAACAATTAAAAAAAGTTTCTAAAGCTTTATCTAAAGCCTCTCGTTTACATAAGAAACAATCTAATATCATTAAAAACTATGTGAAGAAAAATGAGAAAAGTAAAAGACCCAAAAGTAGGAACAGGAAAAAAACCTAAAGGTTCTGGTCGTAGACTTTATACAGATGAAAATCCAAAGGATACAGTGGGTATAAAGTATGCTACAGTTAAAGATGCTAGAGATACTATTGCAAAAGTTAAAAGGATAAGAAAGCCATATGCAAGAAAGATACAGATATTAACAGTATTAGAACAACGTGCAAAGTTTGCAAAGAAGCCTGAACAGTCTAGGTTGGCAAAAGTTGCTAAAGAAACATTAAGAAAGAAACATAAAAGTAAAAAATAAAATGTCATATTTAAGTTCAAACATCCCACAGTTTAAATGTTGGGTACGAAAAGAATTTACTAATAACCACATGGACTACGAAGGAGAATATTTACACGCTTTAGTAATTGCAGTTAATACAATACCAGATAGATCATTAACTTTTAATGTTGTATTTACTGGGTGTGATGAAGAAGAGAATGTACATGGTGGAGCAATGTGGGCAAGAATGCCTATTACAGCTTTAGTGGCTGATACTAGATTAGAAGAATGGCCTAATAAAATGCCCACACATTTAGCACAACCTTGGGATTGTTCTTCTAGAAATCATGCAGTCATAGTTATGGACAGAGTATCATCAAGTCCTTGGTTATGTAAGATAGACAATGTTTTTTATACTGGAAGATATTTGTTTACAGTAGATTATACGGATAGTTCTATATCAGATGATCCTGCACAACATAAACAGTCACATGTTTTAGAATTAATTGATGCAGGACAATATACTGGTAATATTGTAGCACTACCGAATAATAGAGTAAGAGTAACTAATCCTGCTTTGTGGGTAACTGGTGAAGGCGCACCAGACTTTGCACCAAGTCAGTATGTACACTCAGCAGAAATACACGATAGCTATATGAATCCATATTTAACTTTTAACAATTTATATCAAGAGGAGAATGAAGATGCCAGGACACACAAAAAAAAGTAAATACATGTCAAAGATGAAAAAAGGCGGTTCTATGAAAAAGAGCAAGTACATGTCTAAAGGTGGCGCAATGAAAAAGAGCAAGTACATGTCTAAGGGCGGTGCTGTAGGCAAAGCACCTCATAATCGCCTCTACTAGTAATGGCAATAAACAGATCAAAGATAAGCCAACAGATTATCAAAGCGCCGTCTAAAAGAAAAAAAGGTAATAAATTAATTAAGTCACTTGCTTTAAAAACTAATAGACGGCGTAAATCTAGAAGGAGATAAAGATGTCCAATAATCCAAAGGGGATAACAGAATATACTTATAATTATATTCGTAATCCTCGTACTGCAGAACAGATTGATGCAATGACAGGTCGTCCTACTGGTCAAGGATACGGTGCTGCACGTAAAGGTCCACAGATCAAAGCTAAAGAACAAGATGTTGTAGTGGATTATGAGCCAGGAAAAATTATAGAATACAACGACTAGGAATAACTAAATGGCTACTAGTGGAACATACGACTTCTCAATGGATATTGATGAAGTTATTCAAGAAGCAACAGAGATGATTGGTGGTGAGCAGACACTAGGACACGAACCTAAGTCTGCTCGTAGGTCAATTAATCTTCTTCTCCAAGATTGGCAGAACCGTGGTATTCTTCTTTGGACTGCTGGTACAACTGCTATTTCAGTCTCTACCAGTGTAACATCTTATGCTTTAACTTCAAGTACTATTGATGTTACTGAGGCAGTTCTTAGAAGAGATAATGTTGATCTTCAACTTGAGCGTATTACGATGGAAGAGTATTTAAAGATTCCTCGTAAGAGTCAGACAGGTAGACCTAATCAATATGCTATTCGCAGAGGTAGAGATAATCCTACTTTATTTCTTTGGCCTGTACCTGAAAATACTACAGACATTCTAAAGCTAGAGAAAGTTAAGTACACAGAGGATGTAAACAAGTCTGCTGGTCAAACTGCAGATGTATCTCGTAGGTTCCTTCCTTGCCTTACTACAGGTCTAGCTTACTACATGGCTATGAAACGTCCTGGTACAGATGCAGGTCGTGTTGGTCTTCTTAAAGCAGAATATGAAGAACGTCTTATGAATGCTATGCATGAAGACAGAGAAAGAGCAAGTGCTTATTTCTTACCTAGAATAAATAGGGTATAATAATGGCAAGTAACAAGAACGCCAAAGCTGTATGTGACATATGCGGTTTTGTTTACCCACATAGGGTAATGCAAATGAACAGTTACGGTTTACTTGTTTGCCCAACAGATTTTGATGGAGCATATGATTTAAAAAATCATCCACAGAATAAAGTACCTGATGTAAGAGATGATATAAATATTCGTAATCCTCGTCCACCGTCTAACTCAGATAGAGGCATTGAGTGGCAAAATGCTAATACTAAATGGGAAGACACAGATAGATTTTGGAATTTAATATAATGGCAACACTCACTGGCAAACTCATATCAAACAGTTACAAAGATTTACTTCAGGTAAGTAATAGTAATAGTGGAGTAGACTCAACTGTACGTTTTGTTTCAGATGGTGAAGGAACAAACTCAGCCTTAAAAATAAGTAACTCTGAAGTAGAGACAACAGGTAAACTAACCGTTGGTGCTGCTCTTAGTGCATCAGGAAATATAACTGGTAATGCTTTAACTATAATAGGAAATGTTAGTGCAGCAACTTATTTTGGTGATGGTTCTAATCTAACAGGGGTTGTAGCATCTATACCAAACTCAGTTGCTTCTTTTACAGCTAATCAACTAACAGTCGTTAGTGGTGCAGCATTCACTGGTAAAGTTAGCGGTACTGCAGCAGAGTTTAGTGGCATAGTATCAGCAGCAACATTTACTGGAGCAGCAGGTATATTTACAGGTAAAGTAAGTGGTACAACTCTTGCTATGACAGGAGCAGTATCTGCTTCTACATTCTCTGGTACTGCTGCTACATTTACTGGTAATGTAACTGCTGCAGCTTACTACGGTGATGGATCAAATCTAACAGGTATAGAAGCATCTGCTGCTACATCAGTTGCAGCGTTTACAGCTAATCAGCTTACTGTTGTTAGTGGTGCATCCTTTACTGGAAAGGTCAGTGGTACTGCTGCAGAGTTTAGTGGTAATGTTAGTGCAGCTAATTTATTTGCATCTACTAATGTATTTGTAGGTGGTGCTGCAGTTCCTACTGCCTCAGATATAGCTGCAGTTAGCGCACTCACAAGTGTTAATAAAGCAGCCATAACTTCTATTAACTCTATACTGGGAGATGGTTCTAACTTTGCTACATCAGCAGAACTAGCTGCTGTTTCATCAGCATTAGCAACAAGCATAGGCAATACTAACACAAGAGTAGCTAACACTTCATCAGCATTAGCAACAAGTATAGGTAACAGTAATACAAACATTGCTGCTGTTAGTGTATTAACAAGTGTTAACTTAGCAGCTATAACTTCTGTAAATACAAGATTAACTAATACTTCTGCAGCATTAGCTACAAGTATAGGAAACAGTAACACAAATATTGCAGCAGTTAGTGTATTAACCAGTGTTAATGCTGCAGCTATTACATCTATTAATGCAGTTATCACAGGAGATATTTCTGCAGATAGTGGTATATTTAATACTCTGGTAGTTAAAACTTCTGCATCTGTAAGTGGTGAGTTAAGAGTAGGCAGTAAGATTGGTGTAGACAAAGCTTCACCACAAAACAAATACATATTTCTAAGTCAGCCGCTGCAGATGTAAATCAGTTGACAGACGCTCCAACTATCGCAGTTGATTTTAATGCAGGTCAAAACTTTACAGTTACTCTTACTGATAACAGAACTTTAGGTAATCCTACTAATTGTACTCCAGGTCAGGTAGGAAGTATATTTATAGTTCAAGATGGAACAGGAAACAAAACTTTAGGCTATTCAAACTATTATCAATTTGCTGGAGGAACTGCACCTAATCTTTCAACTGCTGCTAATGCAATAGACAGACTAGATTATATAGTGCATACTGCTATTTTAACTCAAGCAGTATTAACTAAAGCATATTCAAGTGTATCGTGAGGTTTAAATTTTAAATGGTTTTTAATACAAATATATTAGCTGGTTCTAGTGGTCAAGGTGAAGCTGGTTTTAGTCCAAAAGGCGCACAAATTAAAAATACATCTTTAGGTGATACTAATAATTATATTTTTTGTTCTACTAGTAATGCTGCACCAACTGCAGCATCTGTTGCTGGAGCATCTAATAAAACTTCTACTGCTCAAACAAAAGGAACATTTGTAATGTGGTATCATCCAACAGCAGTTGATGGGTTGGTCAATGGACCGTATCCTTTTGGTGGAGGAAGTACAGCATTTCCAAATTTTGGTGGTGTTTATACATTATTTGTACGCCATGAAGATAGTAGTGTTGATAATATACAGATATTACCAAGGAGTGCTTCAGGATATATAAAAATAGTAACACCTACAGGTGGTTATACTTTAAATGAGTGGAATTGCTTAATGTTTAGTTTTGATACAGCATCAAGTCCTACTAAATTTAGAGTATATATTAATGATACTCAAAAATCTTCAGGAACAGTTACAACAGCATCTGGAATACAATCTAATCTATTAAATGCTTCTTATATAGGAGCAAAAGTATTTAACAATCCTGCTTTTGTAGGCGCAGTAGCAGAATACTATCTTAATTTTGGAGAATTTGTTGAATTTGATACAGAATCAGAAAGAAGAAAATTTATAAATGCTGATGGAACGCCTGTAGATTTAGGTTCAGATGGGTCAACTCCTACAGGAACTTCTCCTATGATATATTTATCTTTAAGAGAGGGAGAAACTGCAGATCAGTTTGCTGTAAATAGAGGTATAGGTGCAGACTTTACTGTTCAAGGTTCAGTATCTGTTTTTGCAGCAGATGTTTCAGCACCAGTTTAAAAGGAAAAATTATGTGGGCATTAGTTAAAGATAATTCTATAGTTGAAATTTTAAAACAATCAAAAGCTATAACTATAGATACTATTCAATATCCTAAAAATATATTTACATTGTGGAATGATTCAGAATTGGAAGCTGTAGGTGTTTATAAAGTAATAAAAAAAGGATCGATAAAAGATACTACTTTATATACTAATAGTTATAAAGATGAATTTAAAGATAATGCTGTAACAAGAACATACACTAATGTAGAAAATAATGTAGCTGATTGTAAATCTATATTTATAAATATAATTAATGAAACTCTTTCTTTAAAATTAAATCAAACTGATTGGATAGTAATTCGTGAACAAGAAACATCAAAAGCTAAACCCAGTGACTTAGCTACATGGCGCACAAATTTAAGAACTAAACATGCAGAGTTAGAAACAGCTATTAACAATGCCAGTAGTGTTTCAGCATTAGAAGCAATTGATATAAACAGTGGATGGCCTGAAGACCCAAGAACATGAAGAAATACATTTTAATTTTTATACTATTTTATTTACAAGTTTTTTTATATTCTTTTTCTGCACAAGGTAAACACAATTCAATTCCTATACCTGAAGACTTAATGACATATAAAAGTTTTTGTATAGATGAAGATGCAATATTAAGAATAGGTAAAGGTTTAGAAGAGTCAAAACAAAAAGCAGATCTTACATTCCTTACCTTATCTATGGAAGAAAGATGTTTTACGCATCCAAGAAAAGTAATAGGTTTAGTGGTTGAAGAAGTATATAGATTTAAAAATTATTTAAAAACAGAAACAATAATTTATAAGATTAAAACAAATCCCATAGAGGTTGGTTACATATTATATCTGACTGTACCAGAATTAGGAGTTTAAAATGGCGAGTACTTATACATCAAACATTAGACTAGAGAAACAGGGGGATGGGGAAAATCCTAACTCTTGGGGTGCGCTTCTTAATACTAATGTTATTGATCTGGTCGATCAGGCAGTTGCAGCATATCAGATAGTTTCAGTTAGTGGTACAACTCCTTTAACGCTAACTCAGGTTAATGGTGCTACAGACCAATCACGTAAAGCTATCTTGTCTTTTGACGGTACACTTACTGCAGAGACTTCTATTATTATTCCTTCTGTTAATAAGATGTATTATGTAAGAAATAATACATCAGGATCATTTGCTCTTAAAATTAAAACTGCAGGTAATACTGCTGCTACAATAGAACAAGGTTCTAATGTGATGGTAGCAACTGACGGAACTAATGTATTTCAGACTGCATTCCCTACGTCAGTAAGTTCTTTTACTGCTAACAGTCTTACTGCTACATCAGTATCTACTAGTGTTCTAAATGCTACTAAAGTATCTACTAGTATTATGACTGCTACACAAGTATCAGCTACAGCTATACATGCTACTTCAGTGTCTGCTGTATCAGGTCGATTCTCAGGAACAGTATCTGCTTCTGCTTTTGATGGTTTGGGTAACAAACTTAGTTTTGGAAGTGATGCTCAAGGAGATGTTTACTACTACGCTGGAAATAGCATAGCAAGACTTGCTGCAGGAACAGATGGTCAATTTTTGAAGACACAAGGTTCAGGTGCTAATCCTACGTGGTCAAACATAACAACTTCAAGTGTTTATATTGAAACTTTAGCTGTAACAAGTTTAGGTGCAACTGCTATTCCTTTTGATAATACTATTCCTCAAATAACAGAAGGGAGTCGTATTACAGATTTAGAATGTTCAATAACTCCTTCAAGTTCTGGAAATAGAATTGTAGTAGATGCTATAGTTAATTTAGGGGCTACCCAAGATAGTCAAAATGGAATATTAGCTTTATTTAAAAATTCTGCTACAGATGCAGTAGCATCTTATCCTGTAACTGATATTAATGTTGTTGGTAGTACCTTTCCTATTAGATATAGTACTTCTGTTTCTAATACAAACCCTATTCAATTTACTTTTAGAACAGGAAATAATAATAGTGTTGAAATGTTATTAAATAGCGGGAGAGTTGTTGTTGGTGGTGGAACTATGATTTCTTCTGTAAAATTAACTGAATTTAGTCAGTAATTATAAATGGCAAGCACAACAGCAAAATTATTTAAATTTAATCTCAGACCTGGGATACGCAGAGAGTCTACAGACTACTCTGAAAGTGGTTCTTGGTATGACTGTGATCGTGTGCGTTTTAGGGAAGGCAAGCCAGAAAACTTACGAGGCTATCAAAAACATTTAGATACTACCTTTGATGGTACAGCAAGAGACTTACTTACTTGGCAGAATAACAGCACAGAAAAACTTTTGTCTTTTGGTACAGAACAAAAACTATATGTTCTTGCCAGTGATATTTTATATGATGTAACTCCTATCGTAAGTACAGTAACTGTAGGGACAGATGGAACAACAGGTAAGTTAGCTACTACATCAGGTTCTAATAAGATTGCAGTTAGTCTTAATGCAAACAATGTTTCAGTAAATGATTACATCTTCTTTACTAACGCATCTATAAGAAACTTTGCCAGCACTAACTTTGCTGCCAGTAGTTTTGGTGGACCTGTATTTAGAGCAGTTAGCACAAGCGGAACAAATCGTTTTCTTATTAGCACGACAAGTGTGGCAACAGCTACAAGCACAAGTGCAGGTACAGCAATAGTTAACTTTCTTTTAAGAACAGGATCAAATGATAACATTCAAGGTCTGGGTTATGGTGCGGGAGTATATAATGCTGGTGTGTCTACGACAGGTGGAAGAGCATGGAACAGACCTGCTGATTCTTCAGGTATAACCTTTGCCGCTACTCAATGGTCATTAGATAACTTTGGTGAAGATTTACTAGCTGTTCGTAGAGGCAGTAATCTGCTGCACTGGGATGCAGATGCAAGCCTTAGACCAGTTAGAGCAGCTATAGTAACTACTGCTCCTGTCAGTATTAATAGTATTGTTGTATCTCCTAATGACAGACATGTTCTTGCCTTTGGTACAAATGAATTTGCTGGTGGTGCATTTAACCCATTATTAATTAGATGGTCAGATCAAGAAGACTTTACCAACTGGACACCATCAGTCTCTTCTACATCAGGTGAGTTGCAAGTAGTAGATGGAACAACTCTCAAGGGCGGTATTAGATCACGTAATACAATCCATGTTTGGTCTGACCAAGCACTATATTCTTTACAGTATGTAGGTCCACCATTTATCTTTGCTATATCACAACTAGGAACTAACTGTGGATTAATAGGTCCACATGCAGCTATTAACGTAGATGGTATTTCTTATTGGATGGGAGACAACAACTTTTATAGATTTGATGGTAGAGTAGATAAACTAAACTGCACTGTTCGCAGATATTTATATGATGACTTTAACATGACGCAGGGTGACAAAGTTTATGCTGCAGTCAACTCAGAGTTTCACGAAGTTGTCTGGTACTATCCTAAAGAAGGATCAACTGAACCTAATGCTTATGTTCTCTATAATTATGAAGAAAATACTTGGGCATATGGTACTGGTTTTTATACAACCTTAAAGGATGCCACAGTGTTTACTAATACTATAGCAACAGGAAAAGTATCTACAGGAGCAACACCTCATATCTGGGACAATGAACCTGTATCTATATTTACTGGTGATGGAGTAGCGCTGTCTTCTTTCCTACAGTCAGCAGACTTTGATATAGATGATGGTAATGAATTAATATTTGCAGATAGAATTATTCCTGACTACACTATAAATCAAGGTAACATAAATATGTCTGTTAACTTCAGAGAGTTTCCTGCTTCTGACCAAACTGAAAAAGGACCATTTGAAATTAACTCTGGTACAAAGAAGATAGATTTCAGGGGAAGAGGAAGACAATCTAACGTAAGAGTTTCTTGTAATGACTTTAATACTTCATGGAAGTGGGGTAGTGTTCGTATGGCTATACAATCAGATGGTAAACGATAATGGCTTTTCTTTATCCAGAACTACCTAGATATCAAAATACAGAAGATTTAACTCAGGTATACAATACTCTTATAGCTTATGCTGGTGAGTTAAAGTTTCTTTTAGAATCAAGAGATGTAGAGATAGGTTCTACTCCAGCTACTAAAATATATAATGTTGTTACTGTATCAGAGATAGGTAGACCTGCTAGTGGTGATATAGCTTTTGCTGTAAGCGCAAGTAAGTTTAGAGGTTACGTAGGTAATAGTTGGGTGGACTTTCACTAATGTATGACTATAAAAAAGTTTTAGAAGTAATAAATCAGAATACATTTATTGAGAATGTAAATAAAGGTATAGTACAGCCTCCTGATTTTTTTGGAGCAACTAAGGCTGAAGGTATGGCATATTCAAAAAATTCACTGTATAATAAAGAAAATACATTACATGCAGATATGACTAAAGCGCAGTCTAACTACATGGATATAAGGAGATGCTTATAATGGTTGATGGGTTAGATAGGCTGGCAGATATACAGGCTTTACGTGAGGCTGCTCAACGTCCTCCTGCTGAAGTACAGCAAATGCAACCTCCTTCTCCTCAAGCTGGTTTACAAAGTTTAGGTCAACAAGAAGTAGATATGGCTACAGGTATGCCAGTAGGTTTTAGTCCTGCTAATGCAGTTGGTCAGGTAACTAATATAGCTGGTCAGTATGCTATGGCTAATCCACAAAAGACAGGACCATTTGCTGCAGCATTGGCTGCTTTTGGTGCAGGTAGTGAAGCAGCTAACATGATAGACAAGCGTGTAGAAGTTGAGTCAGAAAGGGAAAACTTAGATGCTGTCAAGAATGTTGCTACATCATTACCCGATAGAACTAGAACTAATATGCCAGCAATGGCTATGCCAGTTCAAGCGCAAGAAGAAATCCAAGTAACTGAAGCATCTCCTATGCAAGCAGGACTAGCTAGTGTCATGCCTATGAAAGAGGGTGGGGTTTTATCTGCTAAAAATAAAAAATATTTTAGAGACATTGTTTCAGAAAATGAATTTGATAGTAACCAATATAATGATCCTAAACTTTTTCAAGGTACAAAAGATAATCCGAATGCAAAATATGTTGTTTATAAAGACACTGAACAAAATCTAACAGTAGGTAAAGGTGTTAAAATAGATAAGTCTTTTTTAAAAAAATTAGGTAAAAAAAGTTTAAAGATTGGTGATACAGTTCCTCAGAATATTGTAGATAATGAAGCATTAGCTAGATGGGAAACAGCTTTAAAAGATGCTAAATCTTTAGCTCCTAATTTAAGTGATGAACCATTAATGATATATGCAGAAATGGCTTATCAATTAGGAAAAACAGGACTATCTAAATTTAAAGATTTAAAAAAAGAACTAAATAAAGATAATCCTAATTTTGAGGTTGTTGCAAATGACGTTGTATTTAATAATAGAACATATGAAAAACCAAGTTCACTTGCTTTACAAACTCCTAAAAGAGCAGAAAAATATGCAAATAAATTTGCAAGTTTAGAAAATACAGATCCTTCTAATTTTCCTTCCTTGTCACCACTAGAAAGATTAGCTTCACTTGAACAAACATCTATGGAAACTCCTAATATTTATAAACAGTACACTGTCAAAGAAGGAGATAACTTAACAACGATTGCTAATAAATTAGGAACAACTCTTGAAGAAATAAGAAATGTAAACGATGACATAACACTAGCCAACCAAGATAATATTAGTATTAATCAGAAAATTAATATTCCTGGGATGGAAAATGATTCTTTTATTAGAGATGTTCCAGAGCAATCACAAGATCAAAGTATTTTAGATACTATTAAATCTTACGGTAGCGAAGGTATAAGCACTGTCAGAGAATTTTTTGGTCTTAGAGAAGGCGGTGATGTAGGAGAATACTTTGAGGGTCAGGTAGAAGGAAAGGGTGACGGTATGTCTGATGAAATACCTTTCCGAGTAGAAGGTGGTAATCCTGACTTTGCTCTTCTTAGTAAGGATGAATACGTTATACCCGCTGATGTAGTGTCTATGCTTGGTAATGGTTCTTCTGATGCTGGCGCAGATGAGTTAGATGATTTTCTAAAAGATGTTCGTAAAGAAGCTTTTGGAAGAGAAGAACAACAAAAAGAAATTAATGCAGAGAAAGGACTAAGTTCGATAGCTTAAATGGAAGTTACAAAGATAAGGTCAAACTGTATAGAAATAACATGGCCGTATGTAAAAGACTTACTGGCTAAACCACTAAGAAGAAGTCATGGAGAATATAACCTAGAAGATATTTATAATTTATTAGTAACAGAAGTAATGGAGTTGTGGGTTGGACTTAGTGAAGATAATGGCATTGTTGTCGCTGCAACAACCCAACTCGATAAATATCCTAATTATAATGTTCTTACTATTTGCCTAGTAGGAGCAAAGACAAATACGATAAGTAACTGGTTAGACTACTGTGTGTCTGATGAATCTGATATGGTTAAATATGCAAAAGAAAATAATGTAAAGCATATTAAAATAATTGCAAGAGATGGTTGGAAAAGAAAACTGGAGAAGTTTAATTATAAAAAGTACGCCACCGTATTAACTAAGGAACTGTAATAATGAGCATGAAAAATAAATTTAATAAAGTCTTATCAGGCTTCTCTAATGAAGAGAAAGTATTCTTATATAACTTCTTGTATGAAGATTTGTCTGATAAAGGTATATGTGGTGACACTGAACTTGCTCACGTTAACAAACATGAGGTAGCTGTTCTTCGTTCTATGGGTGGCGCAGGAACGATAAACGAAAATACCAAGTGTGTGCAGTTCTTTGGTTCACCTCCTCCACCTCCTCCTGTAACTACTACATCAAAACAAACATCAGAAATACCTGAAGAGTTAAAACCTTATGTTCAAGAAGTTCTTTCTGAAGCACAAGATATTTATAAGACACGTAAAGAAGAAGGATATGTTCCTTACACTGGTCAGGAAATAGCTGAGTTTAGTCCAGAACAAGAAAGAGCATTCGATCTTACTTCTCAAGCAGTAGGGCAAACCCAAGCTTTTTCTACTCCTGCTGCACAGTTTGCAGGATTAGCTGGTCTTGGAACTACAGATGCAGACATCTCAAGATTTATGAATCCTTATGTATCTCAGGTTATTGAAAGAGCAGAGCGTGAGCGTAGAAGAGCAGGAGATATTGAACAACAGGAATTAGCTTCAAGAGCAGTTGCGGCTGGTGCATTTGGTGGTAGTAGAGAAGCTATCTTAGAAGCAGAACGCCGCCGTAATTTAGAGGAGGGTATTGCTGATATAAGAACTGCAGGTTTGTCTGAAGCTTTTAAACAAGCAGTGCAACAGGCACAATCACAACAAGAAAGTAGATTAGGCGCTGCTCGTAGTCTTACTGAACTTGCACAAGTTGCACCTAGAGGAACTGCTGATGAACTTGCACGTTTAGAAGCAGTCGGTGCAGCACGTAGAGGACAAAGCCAAGCTGATTTAGATATATCACAAAGAAAGTTTTTAGAAGAAAGAACTTTCCCAGAAGCTACACTTCAACAATATTCTCAGTTTATTCAACCTACTCAGAGTGCATTAGGTGCGGCAGGTACACGCACGAATACAGGACCAGGACAAGCACAACCAACTTATCTTCAGCAAACTGCAGGATTTTTAGGTAGTTTAGGATCGCTTGCAGGAGGTTTCAAAGATGGTGGTAAAGTAGGAGGTTTATCTGGACTAGTTACTCTTCAAGCTGGAGGACAAATTCCTGATCCAGAAGATGATCCAGATGAATTTACTAAAGAAGAAGAAGCAGCTTTAGCAGCAGTTTTAGCAGAGGCGCAGCCAGGATTTCTTGAAACTGTAG
>VMHT01046297.1_pt1 | contig 22787 bp, 29 predicted proteins | sample 4693611 | NCBI WGS metagenome assembly VMHT01 (sample SAMN12280063, study PRJNA550983) | marine metagenome | isolation source: seawater sampled from same location over 5 years 0.02-0.2 micron viral filtrate | place: USA: collected off the coast of southern California halfway between the port... ...
GTATGATCTCTTCCATAATTAAGAATTTCTTTTGTTCCAGCTACGGCCAGAGGTCCCTTTGAGGCAATTTCTTCTGCAATGATTTTCACAGCTGACATCATTTCTTCATGAGAATCAAAGACCTTGTTCACTAGCCCATGAGCTTTTGCTTCATCTGCAAAAAAACGTCTTCCTGTATAAGCCAATTCTCTTACTACTCCTTCTGGAATTAACCTTGGGATTCTTTGTAAAGTTCCAACATCGGCTGCCATTCCAATATTTATTTCTTGAATACAAAAGAAAGCTTCTTTAGTACAAAATCTCATATCTGTTGCTGTTGCTAAGTCTAAGCCACCACCAATACAACCACCTTGAATAGCTGAAATAACTGGAATTCTTGCTTTTTCAAGGGACGTAATTGTATGTTGAAGATCAAGTGTAATTCTAAAACCAGCTTCTTTTTTCATACCATTATGGGTACTCGATGATTTTGGCTCAGTGGGATTATCGCTTAACGAAAAGTTTGCTAGATCCATCCCAGCACAAAAATGTTTTCCTGTTGAAGATAATACAATTACTCTTGCACTAGCATCGTCTGAAATTTTCTCTACAAGATGAGGTAATTCGGACCAAAAAGCCTTATTCATTGTATTAAATTCTTCAGGGCGACACATAGTTACATAAGCCACTTTGTTTTTTATTTCTAAGTCAAAACAAGTATATTTTTTGGTCATAATTTTTCCTCTTTTATGCTTTTAATTTATTTATTAAATCAATTGAAAGTTCTTCTAATTCCTCAATTAACTCGAATTCTTTATGATGCGGCATTACAACTTTTCTATTTTTAAGACTGAGTCTTTTTAATCCAGTATGAATATCTTCTGCCTGTTTAACTAAATCTTCTTTACTACTCATAATTTATTTCTCAATTAGAAAAAACTATTGTAATTTATAAACACTATTATTAAAAATAATGTCTAAAGAAATTAATCAAAACGAAATAGCTGATTTTTTAGAAAAGATTTTAAAAAATTCAATTAAATTCTTTAAAGACATAGATCTAAAAAATCTTAAGGCCTCATTTAAATCTGATAATTCTCCAGTTACACAAATTGATTTAAAAATTGATTCTTACTTAAAAGCAGAGCTAAGGAGATTTGATAAAAATATATCTATTCTTTCAGAAGAGTCAGGAAGTTCTAATAGAAAATCAAACCTATTATGGATTATTGATCCTATAGATGGCACTAAGGAATTTATTAATGGAAGTAATGAATTTACCCTAAATATAGCCCTTATCGAAAAGAAAAAGCCTATTTTTGGGGCAATTTTTCAACCAATGACAAATACGTTGTATTTAGGGGGGAATAAATTTAAACCACAAAAAATAAAAAATGAAAAAAGAAGTTCTCTTCTCTCGGATAAAAAAGAATCTCTTTTTAATATAATTTTAAGCAAATCTCATAGCAATTCTAAAGAAGAGGCATTTTGCCGTGAAGTCATTAGCATTCATGATAATTCCAAAATAATAAGAATGGGCAGTTCTTTAAAATTCTGTAAGCTGTGTGATGGTTCAGCTGCTATTTATCCAAGATTTGGAGACATAAATTCTTGGGATATCGCAGCCGGACATGCCATTTTAAAAGCATCTGGGGGAGATATTTTAGATAAAAACTTTAAAACATTGTCTTACAGTATTAAAAAAAAACAGATTATTAACGGATTTGTAGCTTTTTCAAAAAAAGAACACTTAAATTTTTTAAAAAAAATACTTCTTTGACCTATTTTTATAACTTTTTCACAAAAATATTTAAAAAAAGTTAAAAAAAAGGTATAAAATCCGCATATATGAGCAAAGAATTACAGCCAATGGATATTTCTTCTCCAGGACAAAATCTGGAGTCATATCTTAATTCTATTCAGAACATTTCTATTTTGACTCCCGAAGAGGAAAAAAAACTTGCTGAGGAGCTTTACTATAATAATGATTTAGAGGCTGCAAGGAAATTAGTAATGGCGCACCTGCGTTTCGTAGCTCATGTAGCTCGAGGTTATTCTGGTTATGGACTATCCCAAGCAGATTTAATTCAAGAAGGAAATGTTGGTCTTATGAAGGCCGTTAGAAAATTTAACCCAGAAGTAGGCGTTAGACTAATTTCTTTCGCAATTCATTGGATTAAATCAGAAATCCATGAATACATTTTAAAAAACTGGAAAATAGTTAAAGTTGCAACTACTAAGGCACAAAGAAAGTTATTTTTTAATCTCAGAAGTAAAAGAAAAGATCTAAATTGGCTGTCATCAGAAGATGTCAAAATGATTTCAAGCGAGCTAGGAGTTGATGAAAAATCTGTTAAAGAAATGGAATCAAGAATGAGCTCAAAAGATTTATCTTTTGACCCTCCCGCAGAAGCCAGTGATGATCAAGCTTCTTATAGCCCAGCAAACTATATTTCTGACTCAAGTATGGACCCAGCAGAGCTTGTAGAAAAGAGCGATTTAGAAAATCACAACAATGCGGAGCTTCTATCGGCAATATCTGAATTAGATGAAAGAAGTAAAGAAATTTTAATTGATCGCTGGTTAAGTGAAATGAAACCAACACTTCATGAGCTTTCAGATAAATATGGTGTTAGCGCAGAGCGAATAAGGCAGATAGAAAAATCAGCCATGGACGTAATAAAAGAAAAACTGAGTTAGACTTTGCAAAATTCTCTAATCAAGATTTTTGTAAATGGCACCCTCACCGAAGTCCCCTTAAATTTAAATATTTATAAGTTGTTAGATCAACTTGATGTTCAAAAAAAACACATCGCTATAGAGATTAATGAAAATATAATTTTCAAAACTGATTGGGAAAGCACTAAATTGGAAGAGGGCGATAAAATAGAAATAGTTAAGGCTATTGGCGGTGGTTAATTGAAAAAAGATGATCTCTGTATCTCCAATAAAACTTTTTCATCTAGACTTTTAATCGGTACCGGAAAATATAAAGACGAAATAGAAGCATTAAAATCAATAGAGATATCTGGAGCCGAAATAGTAACCGTTGCCGTAAGAAGAATAGATTTCTCAAACAAAAATTCTCAATCCATCTTAGATTTCATTTCTCCTGATAAATTTACAATCCTTCCCAATACCGCAGGTTCTTATAATGTGAAAGATGCAGTAAGAATGGCTAAATTAGGAAGGGAAATCTTGGGAGGAGAAGAACTTGTAAAGTTAGAAGTATTAAATGATCCAGAGACACTTTTACCAAATATGGATATGACAATAAAAGCTGCAGAAATCCTCGTAAAAGAAAATTTTGATGTGATGGTTTATTGCACCTCGGATTATGAAAGTTGTAAAAAATTAGAAGATTTAGGCTGTGTTTCTATAATGCCACTAGCTGCTCCAATTGGCAGCGGCCTAGGAATTATCGAACCAGATAAAATCCAAAGAATAATTGATTCTGTCTCTGTTCCAGTAATTATAGATGCAGGTATAGGCACTGCTTCTGATGCTTCAATTGCCATGGAAATGGGTGCTGATGCAGTACTTTTAAATACTGCTATTGCAAAATCTAAAAATCCTTTAGATATGGCTATGTCGATGAAATTAGCCGTTCAATCTGGAAGATTAAGTTTTAAATCAGGTAGGATACCCAAATCTAATGCTAGCCCAAGTTCTCCTCTTTCAGGAATTATAGAATCTTGAAAAGAGAAGTTAAATCTTTTATTCATGCTCGAAGTAGGACTGCAAAAAAAGACTCAAAAACTTTTAAAGAATTTGAGAATAAATTATTTTTTTCACTCAAAGAAATAAAAAATTTTAATCATCTCTTGTCTTTAAATGAAACAAATATCTTAGAAATAGGCTTTGGCGATGGAAAGAATATTTTACATCAAGCTATAAATAACCCTGAAAAGAATTTTTATGGATTAGAAGTTTACCAAAATGGAATTGCTTCTACCTTGAGACAAATAAAATTACATAATTTAAACAATATTTTTCTGATTTATGGAGATGCGAGAGATTTTCTCAATAAATTAAATAAACCGATTTTGGATTATATTTTTATTTTATTTCCAGATCCTTGGCCAAAGAAAAAACACTGGAAAAGAAGGCTTATTAATAAAGACTTTCTAGTTCAAGCTAAAAACTCTCTTAAAAATAAGGGACAAATTATTATTAGAACTGATTGGGAAGATTACGATAAAGATCTAGCTAAAGCATTTAAAACTTATGAAGTTACCCAAAATTACAACTTACTAGGCTCTTTAAAACCACTTGAAACAAAGTATGAAAATAAGGCTGCTCAAGAAGGTAGAGAACTTTTTACTTATATATCTGATTTAGAAAATTAATCATATTTTTTGTCGATTTCGCTCTGTGACTTATTTTCATTCTTTCTTCAAAAGATATTTCTCCAAGTGTCTTATTTGAGTTTTTTATTTTAAATATTGGATCATAACCAAATCCTTTATTTCCTTTTCTTTGAGAAATTATTTCTCCATATAGCTCCCCATAAGAAAAAAGCTCAATTTTTTTTTGTGGATCATAAAATGCTAACGTAGAAACAAATTTTGCTTTGGAATTTTTCAATAACTTCATTTTTTTTAGAAGTTTGGAAATATTTTCTTCATCGGTAGAACCTTTACCAGCGTATCTCGCTGAAAAAAGACCTGGATCATTGTTAAGAGAACTAACCTCTAGACCAGAGTCATCGCCTATTGCAAGAAGAGATGTTTTCTTTGCGGCTGCCTTGGCTTTTAATAGAGCATTTTCTTCATAAGACTTTCCAGTTTCTTCAATATCTTCAGAAGAAAAATCATTCAAAGCTATTACTTCAAACTTGGATTTTTTAAATAATGATTTAAATTCTTTGAGTTTTCCTAAATTAAAAGTAGCTATTACAATTTTCAATTTTCTTTTACAAGCCTGTACAAAGCTACTTCAGAAAAGAGATTAGGAAAGGCTTTCATGAGGAAAGTCTCTTCACCATTAATTTTTGATAATCTTCTTTCGATAATAGTAATTTCCAATTTTTTACAGAGTTCTTCAAAATCTTCTAAGGAACATAAATGTAAGTTTGGGGTTGAATACCAATCATGTGGAAGAGCATTAGAAATTGGCATTTGGCCCGTGAGCAATAGTTGAACTCTACATTTTATATTTGCAAAATTTGGAATTGAAACAATAGACTCTTTTCCAATTCTCACAATTTCCTCAAGCGCTACCTCGGGTTTTTTTAGAGCCTGAATTGACTGACTCATAACAACGTAATCAAAAGAAAGGCTATTAAAATTTTCCAATCCATTGTCTATATCCTGCTGTATTACTGAAATACCCTTTTCTAAACATTTATTAATTTTTTCATTATCTATTTCAATTCCTAAGCCAGATGAAGACTTTTCTTTAATTAGACTATCTATTAAAGACCCATCTCCGCAACCGAGATCTAAGACTTTTGAGTTTTTTGATATCCAGTCTTTAATTTCAAACATTAGCTTTTAAAAAATTAATAATTGCATTTTCATATCTTGCATTTTGCATGAGGAAACTGTCATGTCCTTGTATTGAGTCAATATTTAAATAACTCACACTTTTTTCTGCTTCAATGAGGGCGTCAACAATTTCTTTAGACTTCTCTGGTGCAAAGCGCCAGTCTGATTTAAAGGAAATAACTAAGAATTGACATATGGAATCAGAGAATGTTTTAGCTAAGTCACCATCATTCTTTTTTGCTGGATCAAAATAATCAAGGGCTTTTGTCATAAGTAAATAGGTATGAGCATTAAAACTTTCAGCAAAATTACTTGCCTGATACCTTAAATAGCTTTCTATTTCGAATTCAACATCGTATCCATATTCTATTTTTTCTTTTTTTAATTCTCTTCCAAACTTATGCTTCATAGATTCTTCAGACAAATACGTAATATGTCCCAGCATTCTTGCCAAACCCAATCCTTTTTTTGGATGAGCATCTCCTTTTTCAAAATCTGGATCAGAAATAATTGATTGTCTTGCTACTTCGTTAAAAGCAATATTTTGAGTACTTAATTTCGGCGCAGCTGCAATGATAATTGCTTTTGACAATTTATCTGGAAAGTCGATGGACCATTGTAAAGCTTGCATTCCACCTAGACTTCCTCCAGCAACACTCAACCATTTATCTATTTCAAGAAATTCTCTGAGAAGATTTTGACTTTTTACCCAGTCAGAAACAGTAATGATAGGAAAATCAGAAGCAAATTCTTTTTTTGTTTTTTCGTTTATAGAGCCTGGGCCTGTAGAGCCATGGCAACCCCCTAGATTATTCAAAGAAACTATAAAATACTTATTTGTATCAAAAGCTTTTTCAGGACCAATTAATTCATCCCACCAACCAGGTTTTTTATCATCTTCAGAATAATAGCCTGCTGCATGATGATTCCCACTTAGGGCATGACATATGAGAATCGCATTAGATTTATCGGAATTTAATTCTCCATAAGTTTCATAAATAATTTCAAATCCGTCTAGTTCTTCACCAGATTCCAATTTAAAAGCATCTTTTATAGAAAACTTTTTTGGCTTCACTAAGAGAATTTCTTGTTTTGACATCTAAATTAGACTGGGCAACCCAAGAGAAAATTTCAAATTAAATAGAATTCTATCAATCTGTATCAATAGAAAAAAAACAATTATTGGTGAGAAGTCCATTCCACCAAACACAGTAAATTTTTGAAATGGTTTTAAAAGCACATTTGTAACTGAGTTACACAATGATAAAAATTGATTATTTGATCCAGGAAAGGCCCAACTTCCAATTATTGAAATAAATAAACCATATCTTAAGATTTGACTAAACATCAACAGAACGCTTATTCCTGTCCATGCCAAACAATCACTGATTGTAAAATCTAATTCACTTCCATTCAAAAAGATAAAAAATGCCAAAGCTTTAAAAAAGAAAATCAAAGCCAAGCAGGATAAATCAAAGCGATATACTACCGGCAGAAAAACTCTTAAGGGCTTAAGGAAGGGCTCAATAAAACTATATGAACGGCTTACAAGAATATTATTGAAATTAACTTCAAATAGTCTAAAGAAAAAATAAACAGATAAAATAATTGAGATTAAATTTATAAGAGTAAAAATAACAAAGTTAGGATTCATTTTAATTTCCTAACTCCTTAGATTTCGTAATGGCCATTTGAATGGCATCGGAAATTATCTTTTTTAGACCGTTTTCTTGCATATTCTCAAGAGCTTTTTCTGTAACTCCACCTTTAGAAGCTACCATAGTCATGATTTCTTCAAAGCCAATATCTTTTTTTTCGTCATAAATCTTTGAAGTTCCAAGCATTAGAGTATTTATCCAATCAAAAGGCTTATCAAAACCTTCTTTAATAGCTATTTCGCTTAAGGTTTCTGCTAGCAGAGCAAAATATGCTGGACCTGCTCCTACAATTGCAGTAAAAGCATCAAACTTATTTTCCTCTATTTCAAATGTAGAGCCTAATTCATTTAGGATTTTTTTCGTGGTTCCTTCTTCTGCAAGGTCGAAATTTGCTGTTATAGCTATTGAACTATCTCCAGTTCCAATTCCAACTGTAGGCATTCCTCTGGCAATCTTATTTTCTTTTCCGATAAGATTTTCCATTTTATTTAAACTTTGGCCTGCAATAAATGAGATAAAAACTTTACTGGAAGTATCTAAATCTAAATTTTGAAATAACTCTTCAAGCTTATTTGGCTTAATTGTCAAAAAAATTAAATCACAAAAGTTTATTGTTTTCTCAAAAGAAAAATATCCTTTAGTTTTATCTTTCAGGAAATCTTTTTCAACAGGGTCAGAAACAAATATGTCGTATTTATCAGAAAGCCTGATAATTGCTTTTTCTCCTAGATTTCCTGCTCCAATAAAACCTATATTCATTTATTTCTAGCTCCAAAAATTGATTCTCCCAATCTTACTATAGTAGAACCTTCTTTAATTGCTAATTCATAGTCCCTTGACATACCCATCGAAATTTCAGATAAATTCTTGTACTTTTTACTTAATTTTACTAAGAGATTTTTAGTTAAGTTAAAAGTTTGTTTTAAGTTTTCAATATCCTTTTCTGGCTTCGGGATTATCATAAAGCCACAAATATGGATTTTTTTCATTGAAGAAATATTTTCTAAAAAAGAATTCACTTCGTCCAAATTAATTCCAGACTTAGAGTCTTCATCATCAATATTTATTTGAATTAGTCCTTTAATCTTTTTTCCATCTGGACAGTATTTTTCTAATAAATTCGCAACTTTTATCCTATCAATTGTGTGAATCCATTCAAAATTCTCTGCAATTTCTTTACATTTTTTTGATTGTATTTGTCCTATATAGTGCCAAGTAATGTTTAAATCTTTCAAGTAATCTTTCTTGGATAAAAATTCTTGAAGATAATTTTCTCCAATATCTCTAACGCCATTGTTGTAGGCAAGAGTGATTTCTTGCCAAGACTTTTTTTTACTCACCGCAACAATTTTTACATCTTGAGGAGCTTTCAAAGAATTTATTTTAGATTTAATTAAATCCAATCTTTTTTCTATGTCTTCCATTTACATGCTTTCAGGACAATCAATTTTTAAAATATCCAATCCATTTTTAATGATTTTCTGAATTGCTGTTGAAAGAACAATTCTTGCATCTCTAAGATCTTCATCTTCAGAAATTATTTTTTCAGAGTTGTAAAAGCTATGAAATTTTGAACTTAAATCTCGTAAATAAAAACATAAAGGGTGTACTTCATTATTTCTATAGCAATGATTTAAAACTTCTGGATAGCTATTTATAAAGGAAATAATATCCTTTTCATTATTTTTTTTAAGCAAAGTCAGCTTATTTGTAGATGCATCAAAGTCGATTTCAATATCTCTTTTTGACAATTCTTTTTTTAGACTACAAATTCTTGCGTGAGCGTATTGGATATAATATACATGATTATCTTTATCGGTCTTCTTTGCTAGGTCTATATCAAACTCAACTGATTGTTCAGGTTTTCTGGCTAAAAAGTAATATCTTGTCGAATCAATTCCTACCTTTTCAATTAGCTCAGATAATTCTATAAATTCTCCTGATCTTGTAGACATTTGTACTTTTTTGCCATTTTCTTTAAGAGAAACAAATTGAATCAAAAGGACTGAAAATAAAGACGAGTCTAAACCTAAAGATTCTATAGATGCTTTTACTCTTGGGATGTAACCATGATGATCTGCTCCCCAGACATTCACTATTTTATTAAATCCTCTTTCATACTTATTTTTATGATAAGCAATATCAGACGCAAAATAAGTAGGCTCATTATCATCTCTAATTAGAACCCTATCTTTTTCATCTCCATAATTAGTAGATCTAAACCATGATGCACCTTCTTTTTTACTTACGTCATTTTTTCTAAGAGACTTAAGAGCATCATTTACTAATTCTTTCTCAAAAAGAGTTGATTCTTTGAACCATTCGTCGAATTCAACCCTAAATTCTACTAAGCTCTCCTTTATTTGGTTAATTTGGATATCAATTGAAAACTTTGTTAGATTAGAAAAGTCTCTATAATTTTTTTCTATAAATCCTAACCATTCTTTTATTGTTGAATAGTTTGAAGCTATGTTGAAATCATTAAGCTTAAATTTTTCTTCAAACTCTTTCACAGCTAGTTCTGCTAAATTATTGATGTAATCACCTTCATAACATCCTTCGGGAAGTTGAATTTCTTTTCCATAAATTTTTTGCATTCTTAAAAAAACACTCAAACCAAGACTTTTAGCCTGGAGACCTCTATCGTTGATGTAATATTCTTGAATTACTTTATTTCCTGCTAATTTGTATAAATTAGCAATTGCAGATCCGTAGGCAGCAGATCTTCCATGGCCTACATGAATTGGACCAGTAGGATTACTAGAAACATATTCTAAAAGAATTTTTTTAGGGTTTTCATTGATAACTAGGTTTTCAAAATTTCCCAATGAAAATTTCTTTGTCAGTTCTAAAAAGATTTCATCCTTTAAAAAAAAATTAATAAAACCTGCTCCTGCAACCTCAATATTTGAAATATTCTCGTGACTATCAAAGCGATTAATAATTTCCTCTGCGATAACTATTGGGCTTTTCTTTAATTTTTTAGCTAATATCAATGCTAAATTTGAAGTCCAATCTCCATGAGATGGATTATTTGGTTTTGAAATTTTAAATTCTTCTGAAAAATCTGGATAAATTTCGAATGAAATCCTAGTTAGGATATTATGAATTTTATGCTTCATTTGTTTATTCTTCCTTGATATTCCATATTGCGAGTATCTACAGAAATTAAATCTCCTGGGGAAATAAACAATGGGACTTTTATTTCTAAGCCATTTTCTAACAAAGCTGGTTTAAAAGTATTTGTTGCTGTATCTCCTTTTAAGCCAGGATCTGTCTCTTTTACAGAAATTTCTATGAAATTATCAATATCAATCGACAACAAATTTTCTTCCCAGAAAATAACATCATAATTTTCTCCTTCTTTCATCCAAAATAGTAATTCTTTTATTTTTGCCACATCACATTCAAATTGCTCATAATCATTTGTATTCATTAAAATAACCTTATTACCTTCTTTATATAAGAACTGCATTTCTATGTTAGATATATCTGCTTTTTCCACAGACTCTCCAGTTTTAAAAGTTTTTTCCAGAATTCTCCCAGAAAGAAGGTTTCTATATTTCACTCTCATGACGGCCTGACCTTTTCCAGGCTTATGAAATTCATGCTCTGTTATTTCACAAGGCTCTCTATCTAATATTATTTTTAGACCCTGTTTAAATTCATTTGTACTAATTTGACTCATTTTATTTTTGTACTAATTTGGCTCATTACTCTCTATCAATTTAATTGGAATAATACAAGTTGCAAATATCTTGTTTTAACCATAAAGTTTCTTTCTTAGTGGTCCAAACAGTACTAGGTTTTGACCATTTTTTTTGCTTTAATCTTAAAATAATCAGGGGATTAATAATGTTTATAACCAAGTTAAATAGAGCAATTTTAACGTTTTTTTTGCTAACTGCATCATTATATATAAGCGCTCAATTAGAGCCAGTTTTGGAAGTTAATAAAGACCGAGCGTTAATAGCTCAAGCTTCACAACAAAAGATAGATTCTTTTCAGGATAAAACTGATAAGGATTCAGCTGAATATAAAAGTGTAAGTAAGCAAATTGAAGGCCTTAAGGTTTACAATGCTCAGAAAAGAAAACAAATCAAACGCCAAGTTTCTAGAATGGAGGAGATTGAAAAAACTATGAAGGATTCAACAATTCTTCAGCGTCAAATACCTCCCTTAGCAAGAAGAATGTATGAGGGGTTAAAGCAATTTGTTGCCCTTGATGCTCCTTTTAGAACCGGAGAAAGAACTGAAAGACTCTCATTTATCCAGGCTGCACTAGATAATCCCGTAGTTTCCCCTGCAGAAAAATTACGACAAGTTTTAGATGGCTATTCAGTTGAATCTGAATACGGAAGAAAAATTGATACTTACAAAGAAACTATTCTTATTGATGGCCAAGAAAGAGATGTAAATATTTTAAGAATCGGTAGATTAGTTTTGGCATACCAAACTTCAGATTTATCGGATACAGGAATTTATAATAAAGAAACTCAATCATGGGAGTCTCTGCCAGGAAGATATAGAAATGCTATAAGAGATGGAATAGCTATGGCTAAAAAGGTAAAAACTGTTGATATTCTTGAGTTACCAATTCCAGCAGCTGAGGTGGTTCAATGAAAACAAAATTATTAATTTTAATCTTTGCTTTATCTTCATCATTAATTTTTTCTCAAGAGGATAAACCCGATACAGCTCTGTCATTAGAACAACTTTTAGAGTTAGTACAGCAAGGTAAGTTTGCTGAATCTGAGGAAGCAACTGAAAGAGAGCAGAAGTTCGCAAAAGAGAGAAGTCGACAAGCTACTTTATTGGCAAACGCTAAAGCAGAAAGAGCTAGATTAGAGGCAATTGCTACTCAGCTAGAAACCAGGTTTGAAGCAAATGACGCCAAACTAGTAGTTTTAGAAGAACAACTCAAAACTAGATTGGGTTCTTTGTACGAGACTTTTGGACACCTTCAAGGAGTAACTTCTGATACACAGCAACAATTTGAATCTGCTGTAACATCAGGACAGTTTGGAAAAGATAGGGAGATTTTTCTAAAAGATCTATCTAAAAGAATGGGTGAAGGAATAAGTTTAGCTTCTGTACAAGAGCTTGAAAGGCTTTGGTATGAGCTCCAAAGAGAATTAATTGCTTCAGGTAACGTGCAAAAATTTACAGCAACTGTCGTAGATAATGAAGGACAAACCTCTGAACAAAATGTTGTCAGAATTGGAAATTTCAATGCTGTTACTGAAGGAGAGTATTTAACTTACCTTCCAGCTAGAGGTGCTTATGAAACTTTACCAAGGCAACCTGGAAGATACCTGGGCGGTACTTACGATGTTCATGATACCTCAACAGGCTTTGTAGAATTTGCTATAGACCCAACTGGTCCTCAAGGAGGAGCATTATTGACTAATTTAATCTCTCTTCCTAGTTTTTTTGAACAAATTCAATATGGACGAATAACAGGTTATACAATCATTCTGCTATTCTTATTAGCTACCGGTATCTTTGGTTGGAGAACTTATATTTTATTTAACCTTGACAAAAATGTTAAAAAAGAAGCTTCAGGGTCTAAGATAGGAAATAACCCTTTATCAAGAATTTTTGATATTGCTGATAAGAATAAAGGGGCTGATGTAGAAACTTTAGAACTAAAATTAGCTGAACAAATTTTAGTTGAAAGAGCATCAATTGACACAGGAATATGGCTAGTTAGATTGATATCAGTTGTAGCTCCTTTACTTGGATTATTTGGAACAATTACTGGGATGATTAACACCTTCCAAGCAATTACATTATTCGGAACCGGAGATCCTAAAACTATGGCAAATGGTATTTCTGAAGCTCTTGTAACTACGATGCTAGGATTAATGACTGCTATACCTGCAACATTTATGGCTGCAATTATGGCCAACTATGCGAAAAATATTCTTACTGTTCTTGAAGAGCAAAGTACAGGAATGATTGCAGTAGCTTCCGAGGAAAATAAAGCGTAAAGATTTATGGCTTTCTTTTTTGGATTGCAAGATACTCTTCTAGACTTTTTTGAAAAAGGAGGAGGGGTAGTTGTATTTATAAGTTTTTTAATAGTTTTAATGTGGAGTTTTATCCTAGAAAGATTCTGGTATTTTAAATACATTCATAATGATGTTGAAACAGACATACAAAATGCTTGGTTAGAAACTCCAAATCATAAGTCTTGGTCAGGTCATCAGATAAGATCTATGTTAATTTCTAAGGCTAATGTAAAGATAAATAGCAATCTAGAATACATTAGAGTAGCAATAGTATTAGCTCCTTTGCTAGGCTTACTTGGAACCATATTAGGAATGATTGAAGTATTTCATATTTTGGCAGTCACTGGCGGTGGAGATGCCAAGGCAATGGCTGGCGGAGTAGCAAAGTCTACCATTCCAGCAATGGCGGGTTTAATGGCTGCAATACCAGCAACTTTTGCCTCTAGAATTTTAGAGGAAAAGGCAAAAAAACAATCCGATTTATTACAAGAACATTTAACATTTGAGTAAATAAAATGAGAAGATCACTTATTAGTCAAGCAGTAGAAGAAAAAGACGAGCCAAATATAACCCCCATGCTGGATGTTGTTTTTATTCTTTTAATATTTTTTATTGTAACTGCAAATTTTATTAAAGAACCTGGTTTAGAAATAAATAGACCAGATTCTGAGACCGCAGAGGTCACGGAAAATGCTGCGATTCTTATCGCAATTGGATCTGCTGGTGAAATTTACATGGACGGAAGGAGAATTGACGTTAGACAAGTAAAAGCAAATGTTATCAGAATGATTGCCGAGAATCCTCAAGGTACTGTCGTCATTCAAGCAGATGAAAAATCAACTGCCGATACCATAATTGATGTAATGGATGAAGTCAGAGAAGCTGGAGTAGTAGATATTTCAATTGCATCAGAACCAAATTTCTAATGTTGACTTACCTTAAAAAGTTTTTACTAAGTCAATTGTCAAAGACAAAAACTTTTTATGTCAAAGATGAAAATTCTTTTTCCTTAAAAAAGTTAATAGTTGATGATAATCCTTATCAAAAATATGGTCTAGCTGCTGCTGGTGGCACAGTTGTTTCCTTTGCTTCTATCTTATTAATGGCTTTATTAATTGCTACTGGAGAAGTTTCTTTAGACGAATCCAAATTAAGAAAAATAGTTGATGTAGTTATGCCAGTGAGAGATCCGGAGCTTATTGACTCTGTCGAAAGACCAGAAGAAGCTGAAGCTGAACCAGATCAATTACCTCCTGAAGTTGACATTGAAAATATAGAGGAATTGCTTGATCAATCTGTAAACCCTAATTTGAATTTTAAAAGAAGAAGATCGGGCGTTTTTATGGATGGTTCTTATGTGCCAATTTTTCAGGTTCCTCCTCAATACCCTAGAAGAGCAGCTGAAAGAGGAATTGAAGGCTGCGTAGTATTGAAATACGTAGTTACTGAGGTTGGATCAGTAAGAGATCCAGAAGTAATTCAGTCAATACCCAAAGGAATTTTTGATAGAGCTGCAATCAGAGCTGCGTTAAGATATAAATATAAACCTCTAATAAGAGATGGAAATGCAGTGGAAGTTGAAGGAGTTACACAACGAATTACTTTTGTTCTTGAAGGAGAAAATAAAGGTCCAGGTTATGTTCCTGCTAATTGCCAAGGGATCCAAGGTTAACAGATGATTAAAATATATTTACTAATTATTGTTTTTTCTAATTTTGCATTTCTGCAAAAGAAAGATCTACCTGAACAAACAAAGTTTGATTTTCCTGGTTATACAATAAAAAAATGCTTAGGCTCTGATTTAACTAAACCAAAAAGACAGGTAGCAAAGTTACCTAGCAAACAAGCACAAAGATACTTAAAAGAACTTTTTCCTTACCTTCAAGCGGATAACGAAGATTTCGTTAAAGCTAAAAATGTTCTTGATAAAATGCAATCCGACGCATCAATAACGGAAGCTGATAAAGCACAAATGTATTATTATTTTGCTTACATTGCTTCAGTAAACGATGATCTTAATTCGGCCAAAAGAAATTATAAAAAATTTCTTTCAATTGATGGAGCTGACCCTAGATTAAGATCAAATGTAATATCAATGTTAGGTCAAATTTCCTACGGTGAAGGGAATTACAAAACAGCGATTGACTATATGGAACAATGGATAGCGATGGAAGCAAATCCCAGCTCTTTGGGATTCGACATTATCGCGGCATCCTATTGGCAATTAAAGGATAAAAAAAAGGCACTTAAATTTTCTGAAAGAGCGTTATGCGTTGCTAAAGCAAATAAATCTAAACCTAAGGAGTCAACTTATAATCTATTAATTGCGCTTTACAATGAAAATGAAAGAATCAAGGATATGCTTCCTTTGTTTGAAGAATTAGTTAAATTTTACCCAAAAAAAAGATACTGGACACAACTTTCGGGAGTGTACGGAGAGCTAAAAAAAGAGAGCAATCAACTTTCAGCTTTGGAAGCTGCTCATGATCAGAGACTTTTGGATAAAGAGAATGAATATGTTTCTTTATATCAATTGCTAATGAGAGCGGATGCTCCTCTTAAAGCCGCGAGAGTAATTGAATATGGAATTACTAATGAATTTGTAGAGGAGAACGAAAAACATCTAAAATATCTTGCTCAAGGATGGCACATGTCACAAGAATTAGATAAAGCTGAACCGGTTTACGAAAAAGCAGCAATAAAATCTGAAGAAGGAGAACTATATGTCTTTCTTGGTCAAATTTATCTCGCTACTGATAGATATAAAAAAGCGAAACAAGCTCTTCAGTTAGGCTTAAAGAAAGGTAAATTAAAAGATCCCGTAACGGTAAATATATTATTAGGACAAGTAGCTTACGAACTTCAAGATTTTGAAGATGCTACTAAGTTTTTTAGAACAGCTATTGATAGATTATCAGATATAAAAATCAAAGATAAAGAAGCCAAAGAGAAAAAACAGGACAAGCTTAGGACTCAAGCCTTAAACTGGCTAACCTATACAGAGAAAGAAAAGAAGAGGGTGGAACTATTACAGCTTAGAATTAAAGATTTAGAAGAGGAAAGTTAAATTCTTTTATAGTCTCTAAAAAAATACTTTAACTTTTCATTTTCATCATATTTTTCTTCTTCTCTAGTTAAATTCCACGCTTTCCAATCAATTTTAGGAAAAAAGGCATCTCCTTCAAAATTCTTATCAACATAAGTAATGTAAAGATAGTCGCAGTATTCTAAAAATAATTTATAAACGAAAGTTCCGCCAATAATATACATATCTTTTTTTTCAGGTATTTCTTTATAGAGACTAATAACTTCATCTGGAGAGTTAAAAATCTCAACTCCATCAATTTTAAGATTTAAATTATTACTTAAAACTATATTTTTTCTATTAGGCAGAGGCCTTCCAATAGAATCAAAAGTCTTTCTTCCCATTACAATTAAATTATTAGATGTAAGTTTTTTAAATCTTTTTAAATCTTCTGATAAGTTCCATGGAAGCTTATTTTCGTTACCAATAACATTATTTTTTGAAATAGCACAAATTAACTTAATAGACATTAAACAGAAATAGGAGCAGAAATAGCTGGGTGACTTTTATAGTTTTTGATTTCAAAGTCATCATAAACAAAATCTTCTAAATTTTTTACTGACTTATTTAATGTTATTCCAGGCAGGCTATAAGGTTTCCTCGTGAGTTGAAGTTTTGCTTGATCTAAGTGATTTAGATAAAGGTGTGCATCTCCCAAGGTATGTACAAAACTTCCAGGTTTTAAATTACAGACTTGCGCCACCATAATTGTTAAAAGAGCGTAGGAAGCTATATTGAATGGTACCCCTAAAAAAACATCTGCACTTCTTTGATAAAGCTGACAAGAAACTTTCGAGTCTGCTATAAAAAATTGAAAGAGAGCATGGCAAGGAGGTAGCGCCATCTCATCAACCAAACTTGGATTCCAAGCGCTAACGATATGTCTTGTTGAATGAGGATTATTCTTAATGTTATCAGTTAAGGCTTTAATTTGGTCTGTTACACCTCCATCAGGATTTGGCCAAGAGCGCCATTGAGCTCCGTAAACAGGGCCTAAATCACCATTCTCATCTGCCCATTCATCCCAGATAGAAACGCCATTCTCTTTCAAATATTTGATATTGGTCGATCCAGCTAAAAACCATATTAATTCGTGAATAATTGATTTTAGGTGAACTTTTTTTGTAGTTACTAGAGGAAAACCTTGATCCAAATCAAAATGCATTTGATGACCAAAAATACTTTTTCTTCCAGTACCGGTTCTATCAGACCTTTCAATTCCTTCATCTAAGATTCTTTCTATTAATTCAAGATACTGCTTCATTATTTTTTTTTAAACTCAAATAAATTAAAACTATACCAAAAATAATCATTGGAAATGATAAGAGCTGTCCTCTAGTTAAAAAATCAAATAAATCAAATCCTATATGTGCATCAGGTGTTCTGAAATTTTCTGTAATAGTTCTAAACAAACCATACAAAACTAAAAACAAGCCTGATAAAAATATTTTTGGAGGATTCTTCTGAGCAACAAAGAATAGGATTAAAAACATAATTATGCCTTCAAAAAAAGCTTGGTAGAGTTGAGAAGGATGTCTGACTAAACCTAAAGGATCATTAGAAAAGACAAGACCCCAAGACATTTCGGTTGGCCTTCCTAAGAGTTCGCCACCTAGAAAATTACCTACTCTAACTGACCCTAAACCTAGAGGAAGGAAAATAGCCATATGATCAGAAAGGTCAAAAAAAGAAATCTTTCTATATGCAGTAAAAATTAGAAAACTTATTAATACCCCAATTAAACCTCCATGAAAAGACAACCCGCCTTCCCAAATTCTAAATAAAGCAAAAGGATCTCTCGTTAAACTTTCATAACTATAAAAAATCATGTATCCAAATCTTCCACCAACAATAGCTCCTAATACTCCATAAAAAATAAAGTCATCGATCAGAGTTTTGTTTATGATTCCTGTATCTTTTGCAAAATATTTAGCGGCATAATTAATTGACAAAATTGCAATCAACCACGAAATTCCATACCAATATATGGGCCACCAGCCATAAAAAGGAATGGGCATATAAAATGCTATAGGATTAATTTCTATAATCATAAAAACGTTATATAAAAAACTCTTAAAGCGGCCAATATTACTAAGATAGAGAAGGCAAATCTCAAATTATTACTCTCAGTTCTAGCTGATAAATTTGCACCTAGGCGAGCAAAATACACGCTCGTTAATCCTGTAATAAGAACTGCAGGAATATAGGCAGAATTATAAAGACCATTTATTTCAATTGCTTCTATTGGAGCAAAAAGCAATGCTCCTAGAGCGCCTGAAGTTGCAAAAGCCAAACCCATTAAGGAAGATGTTCCTATGGCTTCATGAATACTTAGCCCCCTATATTTGAAGTATGGAATTAATAGAATTCCTCCTCCAATCCCTACAAAAGAAGTTATCAAACCAATTATTCCTGAAACAAAAACTAACTCAATAGTACTAGTTTCTCGATTTTGAGACTTTGGTGAAAAATTAAAAGCTATCTGAATTGCGGCCAATATAAGAGAAACTGCAATAATTATTTGAAGCGTTGAGCTTTGAATAAACAAAGCTATGTATCTTCCTGAGAAGGTCATAATAAAACCCATCCAGAACATTTTTTTCACTATATCCAAATTAACGTTTTTATTTTTATAGTGAATGTAGGAAGCCATCGGAATGGTTATCGCCATAGTAGTCATAGATGTTCCAGTTGCAAGAATTGGAATTATTTCTGATGGAAAATCTAATAGATTAAATAAAAAAACAAAAGCAGGAACTAAAATCACGCCGCTCCCAATCCCAAAAAAACCAGAAAGGAGGCCAGCAAATATGCCTAATAATATTAAGCCTAGAAAAAATTCAAACATGTAGAACTAGGATTATCCCTTATTAAGACAGTCTGATAAACTTTTTCCTTTTTATGTGTCTTATTGTTTTATCTTTAAACCCAGATGATGGCTATAAATTAGTTCTTACTTCTAACCGAGATGAGTTTTATGACAGGCCTACAGAAAGTATGCATTGGTGGAATGCTAGTGAAGAAATTCTGTCTGGAATAGATAAGAATTTTAATGGAACATGGATGGCGCTCAACAAGTCGGGAAAACTAGCTGCCGTAACTAATGTAAGAGAATTAACCGCATTAAGTTTAAAAGAAAAATCTTTCGAGGAATTATCTAGTAGAGGTGATTTAGTTAAGAATTTTTTGATATCTAAAGACTCTTCTTTTGAGTATTTGAATAAAATAGATTTTTTAAACTATCAAGGATTTAATTTAATCTTATTTGATGGAAGGGAAGCCCTTATTTGTTCCAATAGAGGATTGGAGAAAACTTTGAAACCCAGAGAAATTTATGTTGTCGGTAACAAACCAATTGAACAAAGCTCAGAAAAACTTGATAGTGCAAAAAAAGACTTTGAAGACCTTCTTGATTCTGAAATTTCTAGCAAAAGTCTTTTTAATATGATGCAAACACCAAAGAATAAACCTCTAGAGTTCTCAGAAGCTTTTACAAAAGAAAATCATGGAAAAGAATTTCCTTATAGATTTATCGAAACAGACGTTTATGGCACACGATCAACAACATCTATTACCATCGATAATAATAATAAAGCAATAGTTGAAGAAACTTCATTTATTAAAGGAAAAATGATGAATCCAGCAAAAAAATTTGAGATCGAAATATCATGAATATAAAAATTAAGTCAGGGTACAGATTAAATGTAGCCATGATTGTTTTTAACGAAGAAAATAAAATCCTTTTTTGTAAAAGAAAAAATACAACTAACTGGCAATTCCCTCAAGGCGGCGTTGATGAAAAAGAAGACTTTCAGGTAGCCATGTATAGAGAGCTTTATGAAGAAGTAGGGTTGGAAAAAAAACAAGTAAAGATTGAAGCTGAGAGTAGCGAACTTCTTTATTACGATATCCCTAAAAAAATTCGATCAGTTGTTTTAGGAGGAAAATACAAAGGTCAGGCTCAAAAGTACTTTTTATTAAGATTGATTTCTGGCGAAATAAATTTACTTTTAGAAAACAATCCAGAATTTGACGATTATAATTGGGTTCCATTTTGGCTTCCTCTAGAAAAAGGAGTTGATTTTAAAAAGGAAGTTTATCGAAAAGCTTTAACAGAATTTAGAGAGTATATGAATAATGAATGATTTAGTAATTTTCGATTTAGACGATACTTTGTTGCCTCTTGATAGTGAGTTTCATTTTACAAAATTCATTGTAAGTAAGGGAATGTTAGATAAAGATTTGTACCTAAAAAAAATAAAGGCTTTTGATAGAGATTACAGATCAGGAAATTTAAATTTTAATGAATATATGAAATTTCTTTTATTTCCTTTGATTGGTAAAGATAAAGAAACAGTAGACGATTTAGTAATAAATTTCATTGAAAATAAAAAAGAAATTTTATTTGATGACCTCTCCTATGAATTACTAAATAATCACAAAAATGAAAAGCTTCTCATAGCTTCTGGAGCACTTGATTTTATTGTTAAAGGTTTTGCAAATTTCTTTGGAGTTAAAGATTTTTTAGGCACTAAAGCAGAATTTATAGATAACTTAGTATCAGGCGAAACTGAGGGCGAGCCTAATTTTGATAAAGGTAAATTAAAAAATGTAAAAAAATGGTGTAATGAAAAAGGTTTTATTCTCGAAGAATCTACTTTTTATACGGACTCAATTCATGATTTACCATTGGTAGAAAAATGTAAAAATTCTATACTAGTATCACCTGATGATAATCTTAGGGAGTACGCTACTAAAAATAATTTGAAGATCATTGATAGATAAATAAATTTATGGAACAAAATATAGATTATTCTGATTTGAAGGCAAAATATAACTCCTTAAAAAAAGCTAAAAAAGAACTCGACTTAACCCGAGGCAGACCTTCTTCTCAACAGTTAGATTTATCAAACAACTTGGAGTCAATCATGGCTGATAATTTTATCCAAGATGGAATTGATACTAGAAATTATGGTCTTCTTGAAGGTTTACCATCCGCAAGAGAATTAGCAGGACATATACTTAATTCAGACCCAAGTAATATTTTTGTAAATGGTACGAGCAGCCTGACCTTGATGGGGCATTATTTACAGAGTCTCTTCTTTCAAGGAAGTGGTCAGGCCCCATGGAAAGACTTAAAAAAAATAAGTTTTCTATGCCCTGTTCCTGGATACGACAGGCATTTTTTAATGTTAGAAAAACTCGGCATCAAAATGATTCCCGTACCTCTTTTAGGGAACGGTCCTGATCTAAATTTAATAGAACATTTGCTAGAAGCAGATGAAAGCATAAAAGGGATTTTATGTGTTCCAAAACATTCTAATCCAACAGGAGAAATTTACTCTAAAGAATGTATTGAAGGATTAGCAAATATAAAAAAAGTTGATTTCAAAGTAATTTTTGATAACGCTTACGCAGTGCATGATTTTGAAGCTTCAGCAGCACTTCCAAACATTGAAAAAATATTTATAGAAAATGATAATCATGATTGCCTAGTGATGCTCGGCAGTACCAGTAAAATTTCTCTTGCAGGTTCGGGCTTAGCGTTTCTTTCTTTATCGCCATCAAACAGGAATCATTTTGTAAATTACTTCTCTAGGTTTTCACTGGGCTCAGATAAGGTAAACCAAGCAAGACATGCAAGAATTTTTAATTCAAAAAAAGCTTTAGATCTTCATATGAAGAAATTAGCAAAATTATTAAAGCCTAAATTTGATCTTGTTCAAGAAAAACTTAATTCTTTGCCAGAAGGTATTGCAACATGGACAAAGCCAACTGGAGGGTATTTTGTATCTTTTAATTCTTTAAATGGAAATGCTTCAAAGATTTATAACCTTTGCAGTGAAGCTGGCCTCAAACTCACTCCACTTGGCGCTACTTTTCCTTATGGAAAGGACCTAGACAACAAAAATATTAGACTTGCTCCTACTCAAATAGAGCTTGAAGATCTATCGGAAGCTATGGACTTATTTTGTTTGTGTGTTTTGTTAGCAGAGCAAGAAGACTAATTTTTTGTAACTTCTAAGACTTCGTATTTTTTGCCATCAAATGGTCCAAAATTTTCATGGACATCAGGATGCGCTACAGGCTCTAGAGAATTATCAGCTAGAAGATTTTGCTGAGAAACATAAGCTGTATAAAAGACTTCTTCATTTTCTGCATAGACATGATAGAAAGGTTGGTCTTTTTTTGGCCTTATTTGGGCAGGAATGCTTTGGTACCATTCTTCAGTATTATTGAATTCTGGATCAACATCAAAAATAACCCCTCTAAAATCGAGATGTTTGTGTCTTACTACTTGTCCTAATGCAAAATTTGTTTCAACTATGTCCTTCATAAAAATATCTTACCACTTATAAAGTTTATATGGTGTCACTCCCTAAATTTTCAAGCTAAATGAGGCTGAGATAAATAATCTTTTGATTGCATCTCAGTCAATCTGCTCAAGGTCCTTTTGAATTTTTCTTCCAATCTAACTTTGACATAAATCTTTTCCGGAAGTTCTTCAGCAGAAATAATTAATTTCACTCTTCTGTCATAACACTCGTCAATAAACGAAATA
>VMHT01123163.1_pt1 | contig 22782 bp, 3 predicted proteins | sample 4693611 | NCBI WGS metagenome assembly VMHT01 (sample SAMN12280063, study PRJNA550983) | marine metagenome | isolation source: seawater sampled from same location over 5 years 0.02-0.2 micron viral filtrate | place: USA: collected off the coast of southern California halfway between the port... ...
AATGCGAATGGCTGTCCGTCTATAGTGGCTTGGTCACTAGAAATCGATAGATCTAACGGATGACCTATTTCATTTTCCACTTCAAATTGAAGCAGGTTTTTGTCAAAAAAAATCTGACGTATAGAACTGTCACTTCCTTTATCTAAAGTAAATGGGAATGAAAAGTAGTAACTAAACGTTTTTGCTTCATCCAATACAATTTGGTCAACAGTACCATCTAAAATATCCATCATTGCAAGTAGTGTTTGAGACTGATAATCAATTGCGATCGGCTGTGTACTGCCTTGTGAATCGATCTCCAATCGGGCTTCAACTTCTTTAGGGATTTTCAAATTACTGACATCTATCGAATGATTAATCGTCGAGTTTGCAGCTGAAAAAGAACGCTGACTACTAGAAATAAGTTGATTATTATTATCAAATAGACTGATTACTGAATAAATGTCAATGGGGAAATTGTTGGTTAGTGTATAAAGCAGGGTTCCATTACTGAATCTTACTTCACTGTAAGGGTCATTGAAGATGTCTATATTTCCCAAAACTAAAGACGCCGTAAAAGGAGTAGCAAGTATGACGGATCCATCGGGAAAGGGCGTTACATCGCCTATACCAATTAAATCAAAATCAAAACTAGCATCGGCAATGACTATAGATTCCAAGGCATACAATGTGTCTACTTCAGCAGACAAATCTTCTGGGTCATAAATATCTTCAAAAGGTATTTCTAAGAGCCTATTGATAGTGTCTAAAAGAAAAATTGTTCCATAATCATCTCTTTGATAATCAACATCAAAATCATTGTCATCTAAAAACGAGCTAAGTTCGACCTCAATGCTAGCTAATGGTGCGCGTAGTTCCGGCTCCAGGTTTGTTTGCAAACTCAGACGATCAAACTCAAATAAGTCGGTGTTACATGAAAGTAGAAAGCAACCTACAAAAGCAATTTTTAAAACAGCAATGTATAGATTTTTCAATATTGAATTGGACTTAGGAGGGAAATATGTCATTGATTAAATATTGGCAAAACTACACAAATATTTAGTTTTACATATTATCAGTTGACAACCTTTTATAGTTTCCTCTTCTGTTCCTAGAAAATCGATTAAAGTCCATACTGACCCCGATTTGCACAATTGATGGAGGGTTAAAATTAGTGTTTGACGATGAAAAGGTGTAGACAAAATCAACACGATAGTTTTCTGATGAAAAGCCTGAAACCAACCCAAATTCAAGTGCATTATTGTCGCCATATTTCACAAGAGACTGCAATATACCAAGAGAAAAACCATCCATTTGAAGCTCTTGAGAGGAATACATGCGAAGTGTTTCGCCGGCTTGTTGTGCATATAAAAACATCATCAGATATGAATAGTCCGGCAAGAAGCTTCTACCGTACTTATTTACATTCATTTCGAGCGCAGCTTGCAATGATAATGAAATTTCTTTTTCAATATCCGATTCGTTATTGAAAGAAGCGTTTGGGGTATTGATATGGTCTAGACTTAATCCAACCAGAAATCGCTCACTGTAGATCAATGCCGAAGCACCAATGTCAAAATAGTTTGTAGAGGGAGAAAAGTCTGCCAAAGGATCTCTAGAGACCCCTGAAATTGTGCCAAGAGTTAAGTCGATTTGATCTTGAAATATCAATGAACTTCTATCGATATCCTGTGATCCAATTCCGAGAGTGAGCGCGCCCAAAATATAGGTGTCAAAGTTTACAGGGATTTTATAGATATAGCTAAGATCGATTTGATTATCTGTAAGACCAAGGTTTGTTAAACTAAACGAGTTTACGTCCAAACCTATACTGAAATTCATATCCTCAAATGCAAAATTTCCGTAGAGATATTTATTGTCAATGTAGGACGTCCCTTCACCATAGTCAAAACGGCTGTAGTTCACACCAGCTTTAGAAACCATATTTATTCCATGGAAACTCGGATTGATAAACTGCATGTTTCGAGAAGAGGTGACAAAACCTTCTTGCGAAAATCCTAATGAAATTGCAAAGAGTATAAATAAGCCAATATGTCCTACTAATAACTTTCTCATTCAATCAAAAATATTGTTCCTGATTTGGTCACAGTCTCATCATTGATAAGAACTCCGATAATCTTATATACATAAAAGTTGGATGAAGGGTCAGAATTTGTGCCATCCCATCCTGTAATTTCGATTGTACCATCGGCAGATAGGTTGGATTCTGAAACAGATTCTTCGTAAATCATTATTCCTTGGTTGTTGTACACAAAGAAGTCAACTTGCTTAAGGCCTGTAAACACAGGGCCAATAATTTCGTTGATGTTATCTCCATTTGGACTAAAGGCATTAGGCATCAGTATGGTATATCCTTTACCAACCACAATCTCTTGAGTTGTCGTGGTGTAACAGCCAGAGGCGTTGTACACATACACCGTAACCATATAAGTGCCCTCAGCAAAATACTGATGGGAAGCACGCTCGCCTGAAACAACTGGAGACGCATCTCCAAAGTCCCATTCTACCTTGTAATAGCTGGTGTTGTTTGCTAACGTAAAGAGAACATTACTTCTTTCACTAATCGTTCCATATTTTTCAAGTTCTGGACTTGAGTAGCTTATTATTGGCGTTAGTACAGACGTGTCTAGTAAGTCTTGTGCAACGACAACTCCACAACCATTTTCATTTCGAATTTCGAATGATGCTTCAGATACAGGAGTGGTAATTAACACACGGTGTGTGTTGACACCAAACTCGGCAGCGATTATAGTTACATCACTATTAGGGATTCGAACACCATCATAATAGAAATAAACTTGACCTGCACTTTGGTTTACATCGATATCGATATACCCTCCATTTAAAGAACAATATGACTCATCAACACGAACAGAACCATACAAGATTTGGTCTTTTGGTAATTCAAATATTTGATCTGTAATACACACATCTGGATCGTTGCGTAAATCGTCAATATCGAGTGATTCAATATCCGTAATATCTGGCCCTTCAACAACCGTAAGTCTATATAGACCCGCCGTTAAATTATCTGCATAAGTCGTTCCTTTAAGTCGGTCAATTTTTTGCCAAGAGCCCGATGAGCAAGATGCAGTTCCACCACTGACAACTACTGAAGAGATGTTTGGTGTGGTCGTGTCTAGATCATGATCTAAATTGGCATCTGGCGAAACAGAATTCGGCACTGCACAAATCTGATAGGCTCCGTTTGCTGAGAACTCAGACTTGGTTTGTTTGTTGTCTGTAATAAAGGTCCCATCACAACTCTGGTATGACACTATACTATAAGAGAAGTTTCCATTGTTTACATTGTCAACAACACCATCACCGTTCGTGTCAACTTTGTTTGGATCGGTAGCTCCATCATTGTCAACGTCCGCATCTTCAATGTCAAAAATCCCATCGTTGTCTGTGTCACGTAACTTAATTGTGTAGGTTACGCAGTTTTCGTCTTCTTCGAGTACCTCCCAAATATAATTTTTGTAGTAGAATGTATTTCCTCCCCCGATAGACACCGAAATCAATCCATCATCAGAGCCAGTACAAGACACTGGTGAAATTGTATTGATCGAAATATCTGTTGGGTTTGGCTGAACAATTGTGAAGGATTCAGTTACAGGACATTCAGAATTTCCTTGTGGATATACACTCACCGTGTAATTTCCAGGCTGTAGATTTTTAATATGATTTGACTGCGTTGTATTCGCATAATTGTTTGGCCCATTCCATGAATAGATATAACTCAATCCATTGTTGCTATTCGATAGGTTAACCATGATTTCGCCATCACGATTACTGTAGCAGGAAATATTCTTAACCAGAGATTCATCTGTTCCGTTGGCTGGATCATTTATGTCCATCACAACTCTAACAGGGTTAATCGCATAATCAGGAACAACTGAAAGTTGAATAGTGACCGCAGTTGAGCTACACCCATTTGTGTTTGTTCCCATAACGTCAAAGGTATATGGTCCTCCCACAGAAACACTCCCGTAAATTCGGAGCACATCAGTTCCTACAACTTCTGAGCTCAAACCACTTGGCATATTGTTCGCTGAAGGAACAGAACTGTTTTTAAAACGAATACGTATATCTGAGATATTAGAATTCACACAAACTGTTTGATTCACGGTGTTTGTTGAGCTTAGTAGAGTTAACTCAGCATTTGCTTTTACAATGATTTCGCCTGTCATTTCAGGGCTCTCACAGCCTTGGTCGTTTAACGCACGTACGGTGAAGCCGTACGAAGTGTCTATTTCCACATTTTGAGTAGGCGTGCCGCTAATGGTCATTATACGAGTTGTGGTATTAAATGAACCTGTTATTCCTGGTGGCAGTCCAGAAGCGACCGCATCAACTGTGCCTCCGCCAAACGAGTAAGCAATCGGATCAATTGACTCTCCCTCACAGATATACTGGCTTGCTGTAGAGGTTGGTGTTGACAACTCAATTTCAGCATCTGGATTGATTGTAATTTGGCCTGTTAGCGACTCTGAAATACAGTTGTTCCCTAGCGTTTCAATAGTGAATGCATAGTTTGTTGTACTCGTGATATTTTCGGATGCAGTTCCACTAATTGTCAACAAATTGCCCGTGATTACCCAACCGATACCTGGTGGAAGCCCAAGGACACGTGCAGAATTCGCTCCGCCTCCAAATTCATAGATCAAATTTATCGGTAGGTCAAGACTTTCGCAGAAATTTTGGTTTGTTGATGTTGACCCTGATAGAAGTTTCAGGTCATGTCCTTTTTGTACACTTATCGATCCTGTAAGTTCGGTAGAAACACAAGCATTGGAGAGGTTCATCGATCGTATGTTATAATTATATGTCGCATCTGCTGTTAAACCAGTAGGTGCTCCTGATATCGTAAACTGGCCTGTAGTAGAATCATATTGGCCATAAACGCCATTTGGTTGGGCATCCCAAGTCAGCTCTACAGTTTCCGCACCATCAACGGTATTGTAAACGATATCCACAATTGGTTCGTCTTCACAAACCACTTGGTTATTTAAACCGCTAATGATTTGAATCATCGGGTTAGGAACGAGGGTAATTGAACCTGTTTCACTAACCGAAGCACAAGAGCTTCCGATTGTTTCGACCGTAAAGTTGAATACGTTTGTTGTCGTCGAGCTCACATTTGATGTGGGCGTACCTGCAATTGTTACTTGATTGCCAGCAATCGACCAGTTTATGCCAGGAGGAAGCCCAAGCACACGTGCGGCAACCGCACCGCCTCCAAACTCAAAAGAAATCGGGAACTGAAGCTCTTCCCCTTCACAGAATGTTTGATTCATGGAAGATGAGCCAGAAAGCAACTGTAAACTATGGCCGTTTAGTACAGAAATACTTCCTGTAAATAAATCTGATTTACAACCATTAATAGAATTAAGGGCTGTTAGTGTGTAGTTATAAGTTGTATCCTCATTGATTCCTGTTGGGGTCCCTGATATCGTAAACTGTCCCGTCGTGGAGTTAAACTGTCCGTTGATACCCGGAGGTTGAATATCCCAAGCCAAGGTGGCATTATTTGCCCCTTGTGCAGTATCTACAACGATATCAGTGATTGCTACGCCTTCACAAACTGTTTGCGCATTTGATCCGCTGTTCATAAGAATGACAGGTTTTGGTGAAACCGTTATGGTTCCTGTGTATTGTTTCGCAGGAGTACATCCACTGTTTGTCGTTGTTACTGTATATTCTAATTCCGAAGAGCTTGTGATATTGTTTAGGGGAGTACCTGAAATAGTAAGTATTCCATTAGAATTACTAACAAGCAAGCCCGGTGGGGGGGTTGCTGACGTAACGCCATCAACTTTCCAACCAAGAGAAATGCCAACCGCACCACCTGAATAATCATAGCGAATAAGATCAATTGGCGATCCTTCACATACGGATTGATTAACATCAGACATTGGGGTTAACACATCTTCACGGCTAATGGTAAGCAACCCATTTATCGTTGCTACACAACCGCCAGTTGAGCCAGTTGCAGTAATTGTGTAGTTGTAATTATCATTGGAGTTACTCGGGTTTAGCATTCCTGACAAGGTAAATAAATTGGTTGTCGAGTCAAAAGATCCAACTACTCCAGCGGGCAGTCCAAAAGATCCAGGGTTGGTTGCTCCATCGATCAACTCAAATACGATGTCATCAATTGCATCCCCTTCACAGTGAACCTGACTGATGGGTCCAGTTGTAGTACCGGACAACACGATTCGAGGACCAGGGTTAACAATCAAAGTTCCATTGACATTCCCATTCCCACAAAAGCCTCCTGAGGCATTAATATCATAGCTATAAGTTACTGATGATATAATATTTTCTGTGAAAGTTCCGCCAATCACAAGTTGATTTGCATTTAAACTAAAACTAATACCTGCAGGATTTCCCGTAATGGGTACGCCATCTTTTGTCCATGATAACGTAACTCCAGATTGAGTGACCGCATTTCCAACACTGTATTCAATAGGTGTGATCGCTTCTCCCTCACACAGAGATTGATTATCTGCTCCTGGATTCACCGCCACAAGACTTGATAATGCATTTACAGTTATACTACCTGTAACTGGCGTTCCAGCACATCCAGTGATGGAGTTTACAGGTGTAATTTGGTAGGTATACTCCGAGGTTGCAGCTTGTGCATCTGGTGTACCTGAAATCGAAAATACACCCGAGGAAAGCGTTTGTGTTAATCCATTTGGTATGTTCGGACTTGTCCACTGGAACTGTACATTATCTGCACCATTATCCAATTGATATTCAATCGTTGTCAATGAATTTTCTTCACAAAATGTCTGATCATCTGTTACTGGATTTTGAATCAACAGTGACGGGCTCGCAGAAAGTGTGATTGAGCCAGTTTCAACTATGTCAAGTGTGGAGCAGCCAGCTACTTCAGCTTTTACTTCGTAAGAATAGATGGTGTCTACAGCTAAGGATTCGTTTGCAATGCCGTTGATGGTTAAGGAATTTATTGTTATTGTTGTTGTTATTCCTTGAGGAGCAGCAACTACCGATCCACCCACAGACCATTCGATGGAAACTTGACTTTGGTCAGTCCCCCCTGCAAAGCTATACGATATTGGATCAATATTATCATTATAACATAGTACCTGATCCGTTTCGTTAGACGTCGTCAAAATGAGTTCTGGCTCTGCTTGAATCTCAATCGGAAGCGTCATAAATTGGATTTGACCTGGGCAGTTGTTTGATGCTAAGACAGTAATTTCAGCATTTTCATTTTGGGTAAAGTCATCAAAGGAAACAACGATACTTGATGTACCATCTCCAGAAATAATCGAAGCGCCCGTTGGAATTGACCATTGATAATTAACGGCGCCTGTAAGATTGGCAACTACATAACTTTTTGATGTGCCTTCACAAGCCGTTGAATCTCCAGTAATGGAGCCTGTTCCTTGAAGGTCTTCTGAGATATAAATAACTTTTACAAATGGTGCAGGTGGCGTACATGTGAAACTACCAGTGCTTGCAGGAACAATATTTAGTGCTAAACGCACTCCATTTGGCAATGTTCTATCAAGTAAACTTGGAACATACTCTGGTTGCAGAGAGTTTGGATTGAGTAATTGACCTGTACCATCTTGGATTGTCCATTCAAACGAATCATAACTTTCAGGACTACTGTTGATCACTGCGTCTTGGATAATGTAACTATCTGGATAGCAAACACTATCCACATCTCCGGCATAGGCATCAATGGCATCAGAGAAGAAGATGGTCATCGTGTCTTCAATACTATTCGTGCAATTTCCAGATCCAGCTCCTCGCAACACGAGGGTTACAAATCCTCGATCATAATCTTCGAGCTGAGGCTGATAAGAAGTGTTAACGGTTGTGGGGTCAACAAAGCCAACCTGACTTCCCTCAATGGTAGACCACGTGACAACAGGGTCAGATTTGTTTGTAAATGCATCTGTGATGGAATAGAATATTTCATCTGTACAAATCGTTACATCGTCACCAGCAAATACTGAAATACTTGGTTCAACGAGAAGTTGAATTGATTCTGCTTGATCTGGACAACTGTCGTTTCCTTCAGCAGTTAACGTAAGGGTGATTGGAGTAATAAATCCATTTTGTCTATCTAATGCTCCAGGAGTATAAATTGGGTTAACAAGTCCTGAATTATTAAAGAATCCATCGCCACTTGTCGACCACTCATATTCTGTTGATCCAAACACTTGCGCTCCAAATACTTGGAACTCTTGACCTTCGCATATTGTTCCGCCTGTTCCAGCATTCACAATAATTTCTGGTACAAAATCAAGGTTGATTTCCTGAGTTTCAATAAAATTACAATCTCCTTCCCCAAAGGCAGTGAGCAATAGTGTCACGCCAGTGTTGTAGTCATTCCCCGCAGGGACATATGTTGGGTTTACCTCACTATTAGAATTTAGCCATCCACCCTGACCAACAATGATTGACCATTCCACGTTTGGTGCACCAGAAGAAGAATCAACGTTGAGTAATGAAATCCCACTAATTGGTATTGCTGTTTCCGTTTCACAGAAAGTAAATACATCTTGTGTTGTAATGATTACAACATCTGGAGTTAGAGTCAATATCATGTTGTCAGACTCCTCGCTACAAACACCGTCATTGTAACCTGTGAGGGTAAGATTTACCATTCCTAATGAGAAGTCAAGAGCGCTTGGGATATATTCCGCATTAAGGCTTGTTTCGTCATCAAAAGTACCTGAGCCGTCAGTCGTCCATAAGACAGAATCTGTTTGACTTGTGCTTGCAGTTGATAAGACAATCGAGGTTGTTCCTTCACATATTTCTTGATCCAACCCTGCATCGACAATCGGCTCTGGAGAGAAAATGATATCTACCTGATCCGTTGACAATTCACTACTACATGCTTTGAATTGTTCTCCGATCATAGTCACCGTTAATGTGACTCCATTAGCTAGGTCGTTAGGTCCTGGCGCATAAGTCGGATTAAGAATCGTATCGTCAATAAAGTATCCGTCAGCACCTGCACTTGATACCCATTGAATCGAATTTGGATCGTAGTTTAAAGCTGTTACATTACTTAATACTAGTGGTTGTGACTCGCAATGCTCAAGTGTTGACTCTGGAATAACAACGCTAGGTAGTTGATCAATGTTTAGTATTATCTCGTCAAACGAGTCTGCACAATCACTGTTGCCAGTTGCTGTCAAACGAAGTGTCACGCTACCGTTTACAACATCCGTTTCAGATGGTGTGTAAACAGGCTGGAGTGTCTGTTCGGTTGGTGAAAATGTACCTGATCCAGAGGTTGACCAACTGAACCCAGTAAAGAAGCTCGCCGATGCTTGGTCTAGTGTGTATGTTTCCCCTGCACAAATCGAAACGTTGACTGGCCCTGCGTTTACATCTGGAGCATCCTCGAAATAAACGGTAACCAAATCAGAGTATGCTGGACTACATGGTGCCACTGGGTTTGCTGTCAAAATAAGACTTGCATACCCCTGTGTAATTTCTTCAATACTTGGATAGTATGTTGTGAGTAAGTTAGTGGATACATTTGACCCTGTGTTTGGATCATCAAACAAACCATTTCCACCAGACCATTGAATGCTACTGACATCACCTCCTACAACACCACTTAGTGTGATTGGCCCCGCACAAGTCGTGTAGCTTTCTCCTGCCTCCGCAGTTGGTTTTTCTAAAATTGCCAATGTCACCGTGTCGCTCAATGTGTTTACACAAGGTGCCGTTTCATCAGCAGTGACAGTAAATGTAATCGTACCTATTTCACCCGTTGCAGGTGTGTAGGTTGGCGTAAGCGTCCCTTGTCCGTTTGTGATTGCACCTAGTCCGTCATGAACCCATAAAATATTTTGCACGTCAGATGATGAGGCACCATTGGCAAAAGTGTGGGTTGTTGAACCTTCACAAATTGTCATGGCAGGACCTGCATCGAGCTCACCAGCAGGGCTAACATTGAGCGTTACAAATTCGGTTACTGAATCGCCTGCACAAGCACCTGAACCAAAAACTTCCACTTTTAAGATTACTGGACCAAGACCATCAACATCTCCTGGGTTTGTGGTATATATTGGCTCTATTTGATTTTCAAAAGCTAGGGACCCATCTCCTTCAACAATCGACCAGTCAATCAGTCCTTCATTTTGAACCGTTGTCCCTGTTACTGTGAATGAACCTTCACAGATATTAAAGTTCGATACCACGCTTACTGTTGGAGCTTTGTTGATTTCAATGACAATGTCATCGCTAATTTCATCACTACATGGGGTTATTGGATCAAGCGTTAGGCGCAACGTAACCGTTCCGTCAATAATATCTTGAGCACCTGGCGTATAAACTGGCTCTAGAATATTGCTGTTGATATTACCATTAAACGTACCGTCTCCACTGACAATCGTCCATTCTGGGTTTGTTCCAAACTGGTAGCTCGGAGCAGAATTCAAAAGGTCATAGGATTCGCCCTCACATATCGCCGCATCAAGACCTGCATCCACAATCGGTTCTTGTGCAAATGTTACAACCATACTATCCGTAGAATCCACACACCCATCAAATCCAACAGCAGTCAGACTCAAAATCACTGAACCACTCGCAATATCGGTTGGTGATGGGTTGTATACCGTATTCACATCATTGTTTGGTGTAAACGAACCAGAACCAGTAGATCCATTGGCAAGGGTTGCCTCCCAGAAGAAGCTCGTTTCATTAGTTACCGCACCTGAAAGAACAACTTCATCCGTTGACTCACATAAAGTTTGATCAAGACCTGCATTGGCAGTCGGCGCTGGATTAACTGTGAGTAAAATTTCATCCACAACCACTTCCGTACATGATCCAATCGATTGTGCTGTTAAAACAAGTGTAACTACACCAACCTCATCAGCAGCTGGTGTGTATATCGCCACTGGATCGTTTGGATTTGTAGACAGTGTTCCTGTACCATCCGGCGTTGACCAAGCAAAGTTATTTGAATACAATACTGAAGCTGTTGTCGTCGTGTAAAAGCTATTGTTACAAATACTCAAATTATCACCCGCATCTACAACGGGGCTAGGAGTAAGTGTTATAATCACATCGTCTATCACATCGACACATCCAGGGTTCGCAACAGCGTTAAGTCGTAAAATCACCTGACCATTGACCCAATCTTGATTCGAAGGCATGTAGGTTGGCGCAATATCATTCTGATTTAGCAGCAGTCCACTACCCGTCACAACACCCCAAGAAAAAGTCTGGTTATTAGTGACGCTTGCTCCGCTAATAGTAAAATCTCCATCGGCTTGACAAACTTCAAAGTCATCACCCGCATTGGCAGTCGCTTGGGTGACATAAGTCACTGTTTTTGTAATAATTTCGGGCGTTGAACATGGCGCTTGCGCTTGTACAGATAGCACAAAATCAATCTGACCTATTTCGCCTGATGCAGGCGTATATGTTGGTGTTAAGGTTTGTTCGTCAGCGAGTGTTCCCAAACCATTTGTTGTTACCCATGTGAGGGTCGAATAGGTATTTGGATCTATTGTAACATCGTTAAAGGTTACAACCTCATCTTCACAAATACTTAGATCAGCACCAATGTTCACTTGTGGATTTGAAACAAACGTAATCACAACGTCATCCGAAGCATCTGCACAATTAACGTCACCTTCTACTAATGCGGTAAGTGTCACCGAACCTACTTCAATATCTTGTAAACTTGGTTCGTAAACAGGGTTTTGAATAGTGTTGTCATTACCTGTAAACGTACCGTTACCAGAGGACGTCCACGTTATCGTGTCGTAAAAAGTAGCTACACCATTTAGTTGCACCTCTGTCACATCCTCACAAAGTGTTTGGTCGGGGCCTGCATTTATGGTTGGTGGTTCTGCAAATGTAATTATGATGGAATCTTCCACAGGATCCGTGCATGGATTAATGGGGAATCCAACCAATGTAATGGTGACTTGCCCGTTGTCATAATCCTCTTGTGACGGATAGAATGTTGCTGAAAGATCTGCGTTGGTATTGATTTGTGCCGTTGTGTTGGTCAGATCACTTGACGTTCTCCACTCGATTGCACTAGCATTCTGAATCGTTTGTGCAGAAAGTGTAATAGGGTTGTCAAAACTCGCCGGATTTGACGACGTGCAATAATCTGCTGTGTCTGCGGCCAATTCGATCACAGGAACATCAACAATAGTTACCGTTTTTGTGGCTACTTCCTCTGCACAAATGCCATTACCTTGAGCAGTAAGCGTAAGAATAAATGAACCCGCTGCAATATCATTTGTACCAGGAATATATGTCGGCGTAAGTGTGTTTGAATCTTGGAACGTACCGTCACCAATCGAAGTCCATACATACGTGTCAACATGCAGAACATTTGCATCAAGTACAGTATACGAACTGTCAACACAAACAGTGTCTGTTAAGCCCATGGCAATCTGTGGCGCTGGTGTCAAGGTGAGTGTAAACGAAGCAGTCGCATCTACCGTACTATTACATGGGTTATCTGCAACAGCTCTCATTGTTAACGTAACATCACCGGCAATAACATCATTTAAAGAAGGAAAATAGCTTGGATTCAGTGTTGATGAATTATCAAAAGTTCCATCTCCATTAGTTGTCCATTCTACACCTGACTCATCCCCTGACGTTGTAACTCCAGCGATAACAATGTATTGGTCAAAACACAATTCAACGTCGGCTGGGAACGACGTGATTTCTGGGTTTGATGTCACTTGTACTGTAATACTTTCTGTGACCGATTCTGTACATGGATTTTCTCCTACAATCGTAGCTTCAAGAACAACCGTATCACTATCCAGTGCTGGTTGATATACAGGGTTGGTTGTATTTCCGCCAGAGATAATGACTCCTGTACCGCCTGTGATTTGCCAATTAATTGAACTGTAATTCTCAGCGACGGCTGTTAGCTGAACATCACTTCCGTAACATACAGAAGTTGCCGATGTATTCAAGTCGAGAGTTGGTTCTTGAAGAACCGTAATAGTAATGCTATCCGAATCTGTGGTACAACCGTTTGCGTCGGAAACCGTAAGTGTTAATACGACAAACCCATTTTGCTTGTCAAAAGTTCCAGGTGTATATGTTGGTGCTTTTTCGTCAGCTGCTGAAAACAAACCATCACCAGCTGTCGTCCATGAATAACTGGCTGCTTGCTCTTCTACAATTTGATCAGCTGTAAACGTATAATCCGATGATCCACAGAACTCTGTTACGTATTCCTCAATACCATCTAAATTGGTGTCTCCTCTTAAAATCGAAACCGTTGTAGGCTCGCTAAATGTTAACGTGACTGTATCGGATACGGTAGCATTTGAGTCACAAGGTGCAATTGGTGTTGCTGTTAAAGTAAGCGTTACAAAGCCTAATGCACGGTCATTTGCAGTCGGGGTATAAATCGTGTTTAAAGATGACGAATCCGCAAAAGAACCATCTCCACTTGATGTCCAAAGCGTTGAAGATGACATCAGCACTTGCGCAGTCGGAGGCGTTTGATACGTGTTATCGCTTTCACATAGTGCAGCTGCATCAGTACCAATTTCTACAACGGGAAGTTGTTGTATTGTTAACGTCATTGTACTTGTCACATCATTCGCACAAGGGGCCGTTGACTGAGCGGTCAATGTAATCGTTGCCTGACCCGCCAAAATCTCAGCTGCACTTGGGGTAAAGGTTGGCGTGAGTGTGGTGTCGTTGGCAAAAGTTCCTCCATCACTAGAAGTCCACGCAAAGGCAACCGCATTATCAACGCTAGCAACATTTGGTAAAAACACAAAATCTTCACCTTCACAAATTGTGCTATCTCCACCAGCCGAAACAACAGCTTGTGGCGTTATAGTGATTGTTATGTCATCCGTTGCGGGCGTTGCACAAGGTGCAATCGGGTAAGCGGTCAATCGGATTGTTGCAAATCCATTTGCAATGTCAGTAGCACCTGGAATAAAGGTCGGAGTAAGGCTTGTGTCATTCACAATTTGACTGCCCGTTGTACCACTTTCATTTGTCCAAATAAAACTACTGTAGTTTGTAATATCACCCGCCGCAATACTGATATCACCGCCCGTCTCACACATGCTGAGATTAAGACCCGCATCAGCTGTTGGCTCAGGGATGATGGTTAACACAAAATCGTCTGATTCCTGTCCTCCGCAAGGAGCAAGAGCGTCGGCAACAAGTGTAATCGTTACCGAACCAAAAGCAATATCATCTGCGCTTGGCGAGTAGGTCGTGGATAGTGAATTCACACTATTAAAAAATCCATTTCCAGAAGAAGACCAAGCGTACGTTGTCGTATCAACGTTTGCTACATCCGCACCTTGAGTAAGGTTAATCACCAAATCTTCGCCCATACAAAGTGTACGATCAGCACCTATTTCCATCACTGGGCTTGGAGCAAATGTCAAATCGATAAAATCACTAATTTCTGCCTCACAAACGCTCGTGCTCACCGCAGTAAGCGTTAAGCGAATTGGAATGCCTGAAGCGATATCCGCAGCACTGGGAGTATAGACTGGATCTTCAGAAGTTCGATTACTGAAGATGCCTGTTCCTGATGAATTCCAAGACAATGATGAAGTTCCTGTAACTGTTCCGTTGAGTTGATAGGAATTATCTTCACATATTTCAAACGTTTCTGGTCCTGCATCAACCGTTGGAAGGTCGATAAACACCACGCGAATTGTTTCCTGTGTTTGGAAAGGACATGAATCTTCCGTGGCTGTAATCGTAAGTAGTATTTCACCACTATTAATATCGTGTTGTGAAGGCGTGTAATCTGGATTGATTACACTATTATCTGAAAAAGTTCCCGATGCATCACCAGAAGATGATGTCCACGCAACTGAATCGAAAAAATTGACTCCAACCATGTCTAACGGTATCGGAGAATTATCCACACAATAATTGATTTGTGTTGGTGCATTAATGACTGGTTGACGTGTGATTTCAAGGAACATTACATCTCCAATAACTTCAGTACAAGGCGCGTTGGATGATGCATCCAGACGAAGAACCACACCTCCGTTTGCTCTATCAATTGGCCCAGGGAAATATGTTGGTTTAAGAAGATTGACGTCACTAAATGTACCATCTCCTAATGACGACCAAGTCAATGCGTTTTCATTTGAAACCGTAACTGAGTTACCGAATGTATAATTTTCTCCCTGACAAATTATATCATCATCTCCTGCCTCAACAATTGGCAATGGCTCTAAAAAGATTGAAACATCATCAACTGCTGGATTTCCACAATCAACACCATTGATTTCTAATGGACTAACTGTTAGTCGTAAAACCACCTCACCGGTTTCTCCGCCAGCAGGCTGATAAACAGGATTGATATCCGTGTCGTTTTGAAGCGCACCCGCTCCCGAAATAACCGACCATATAAACGTCGCACCCGTAGTGACAGACGCACCTGTAATAATTCCATTCTCGTCCTGACATACAGAAAGATCAAGACCTGCATCGGCAGTAACTTGTGGCACAATATTGAGTACCATTGTATCGGTTTCATCTGGACATCCGTTTTGTTCTACGGTAAGTGTCAGTACCACTTGACCCGCAGCAATATCAGCCGTACTTGGTGTGTACACCGGATTCACCATAGTGGCATTGTCAAAGCTTCCAGAACCACTAGATGACCACAGAGACGTTGAAGGGGTCAAGGTTGCGCCATTTGTGTCTGTGATGGTTGCGCTTCCAAAGACATAAGCATCTCCCTCACATACTTGTGCATCCCCACCCGCACTAACTATGGCTTGTTTAGAGATGGAGAACACAACGTTGTCCGTAACAACATCCGTACATGCCCCCTGTGGGGTAGCGGTTAGCGTAAGCGTAACTGCTCCCGTTGATAAATCGTTTGCGCCTGGAGTGTAAAACGGGGATAATGAATTGGCCGTTACAAAGAACCCGTCACCTGAAGTTGACCATGTTACACTATCCACAAAATCTGCCGTTGCACCAGCAATCGGATTTAACCCTTCACAAAGTATTTGGTTGGCCGGCCCAGCGTCAATCACTGATTCTTTATTAATCACGATCGTAACAGGAACCGAATAACTTGGGTCTGCAGCACAAGGCGAAATTGGCGTTGCAGTTAAAGTTAAAACTGTTCCACCATTGTCAATAGCTGCTTGACTTGGCTCATACACCCAGTCACTCGGATTAGAGCCCGTAACACTAAAATTGCCTCCATTGGTGTCTGTCCATGCAAAGCTTGCTGCATTTGTGACGGAAGACCCTGTAAGAGAGACGTTTTCTCCTTCACAAATTGAAATCTGTGCAGGCGCAAGAACAGTTGGCGCACTAATAAGGTTTATAGAAAAATCGTCGGAAATCGGCCCAGTTGCATCACAAGGATTGAGTGGCATAACAGAAAGAGTCAACACAATCGGCACTCCACTCGCTACATCACTCGCCGATGGCGTATAGGTAGGAGTTAGGGTATTGTTCCCCGTTAAGGTCCCTGTAGTTCCCGAAGAACTCCAAGAAATCGAAGTTGGATCATAAAACTGTGCAGAAGCGGTTGAAACCTGATGAGATTCGTTTTCACAAAGTGTAATCGCATTTGCTCCTGCGCTAACAGTTGCAGATGGTGTTATGTTTAGTGTCGCTGTGTCTGTTTCTGGATCGGTACATATTCCCGTGGTAGATGTCGCAGTAAGTTCTAGTACAACACTCCCATTAGAAATGTCATTTGCACCTGGAAAATAGGTCGCGTTTAAATTTGTGTCGTCATCAAATGAACCATCACCTCCCAAGGCAGTCCACGCATAATTGACATTGATTGATGAAGAAGTTGCATCATCAAAACGATAACCAATAGCTGCATTACTTTCACAAATAGTAGCATCGATACCAATATTGATGTTTATAGGTTCTTCGACAGAGATGGTCACCGAACTTTCTGTAGAGCAACCAGGTGTTGCATTAATAGTTTCGACCAATGTATAAGTTGTGGTTACAACTGGAGATACCGTTGGATTGGCATTTGTTGAGCTAAAACCAGCAGGTATCGAAGTCCACACATAGGAATGGCCTGCAACCGTAGCTGCTCCAATTGGAATCGTTTCGCCTTCACAAATTGAGCTGTCTGCTACAACTGCTGCAACGGGCTTGTCAATGACTGTAATCAAAATATCATCTGAACCAACCAACACGCCATCACCATCATACGCACTGAGTGTAAATTGTGTCGTAGTGAAAACGGTTACTTCAGTCACAGACTGTGTGGGGTTGTTCAATGTTGGGCCGTTTGATGCTGTTGTGTCTGGTGATGATGTCCAAACATAGTCATATGAAAGGTCATTGGAATTTGAACCAATATCAATGGTTGCTTCCTCACAAGTTGTTAAGTCTGCCCCTGCATTTACATCAGGTCCAACTGTTACAGTTCGCACAACAGGATCAGCCGCATTTCCAGAAAAATCTGACACATTATAGGTTACGGAATACGAGCCAATTAAATTAGTATTTACGGTACTTGTCGGCACAATACTACTCGAAATATCTCCATCATAATTGTCATTAGATGTCGCTCCTGAATCCGTATATGTAGTCCCTTGTTCTATGCTCACTGTTGGGTCCCCAATCAACGAAATTGTTGGGCTTTCCGTATCGACTACAGAAACAATACGTGTTACTGGAATGGCAGTGTTACCATTAGCGTCAGTAACATTAAATTCTACATTGTAATCTCCAACAATTGATGTGTTTACATTGTTTGTGGTGGAAACTATATTTTCCGAAATATCTCCGTCATAATTGTCAATGGCAGTTACTCCATTTTCGTCAATGTAATTGTCAAAGACTTGAACAACAGCAGTCGTATTTACAATCGATAAAACTGGTTTGGTAGTGTCTACTACATTTACTGTACGTACCACTTTTGTCATATTCCCATCCGTATCGGAAACAGTGTATTGTATGAAATATGATGAAACAATGTTGGTGTCAACAATGCCATCAATTGAAATTTGGGAAGGAGAGTCTGAAGTGTCTCCTAAACTACCGTCATCTAAATCAAAGGCCGTCGCCCCTGGCTCATTATAAGGATCTCCAAAATCAACAGTCATAGGATTATCGCCCTGAAGTGTAATTGTTGGTGGTGATCCAACAATGACATTACGACTGACTCGTATTGCTGAATTTCCTGCTGCATCGGACACCTCATAAAACAAAGTATACGTCCCAACTGTTGAAGTGTCAACTGTTCCACTTGACAAAACCGTATTGATTACTCCATCGTAATCATCGAGAGCCGATGCGCCTGGATCTGTAAATGGATTACCAAACTCAATCAGCATAGGATCGTTTCCATTAAGTGAAATGACAGGTGGTGTTGTATCGACAACATTTACAACTCTTGTTATGGAAGTTGCTGCATTTCCTGAACTATCAGATGCAGTATAGGTCAGTGTGTAGCTTCCCAAAAGAGAAGTGTTCACAGAACCTGCGATCGAAATACTTGTTGATATGTCGCCTTCACTCGAGTCAGTGACAGTGTAGCCTGGGTCTACAAATGTAGTTTTCGCTTCCAACGTCATTGTTGTGTTACCATCCAATGTAATCACTGGTGCTTGGGTATCAACTACGGTAACCGTTCGTGTCTCAGTTGCTGCTGAATTTGATGAGCTATCAGAAACATTATACGTTATGACATAAACACCAGGTACATTCGAAATGACTGTGCCCGTGGTCACAATCGCTGTCGCTAGAGCTGTGTCGTCGTCATAATTGTCTGAAGCAGTAGCGCCAGCATCTATAAAAGTACTACCAGCTTCTAATGTGATTGATGAGCTTCCAGAAAGTGAAATTACTGGTGGAATTGTATCCTCTACAAGCACTGTTCTTGAAACTGTCGTCGATGCATTCCCGCTGGCATCAACAACATCATAGTTCAGTACATATGTTCCGATCAAAGACGTGTCTACAGTATCTCCTGAAATAACAATGTCTCCAGAAATATTTCCATAGTAGTTATCCAATGCGCTTGCACCACTTTCAGTATAGCTATCACCAACTTCAAGCGTAATTGATGCCGAACCAAACAAGCTAATTGTTGGTGTAACTTCGTCAACAACTTCTACGGTACGTGTGACAGTGATCGCATCATTTCCTTGACTATCTGCAACATTAAATGTTAAAGTATATAAGCCAATATTGTCAGAATCTACATCTCCCAACTGATTAATTGAACTTGTAATATCTCCATCATAATTGTCTGATGCTGAGACTCCTGCATCTATGTATTCAGAGCCAACTGCAACATTTTCTGCTGCATTTCCAGCCAACACAATAACAGGAAGTGTAGTGTCTACAACGTTAACAGTACGTTGAATGGTTGTTGTGATTCCAGATGAATCTGTTACACTATATTGTACATTATATGAGCCTAGAATTGAAGAATCTACAGTTCCCGAAATTGAGATATCGGGAGTGAGAACATTTCCATCTGAGTCAACAGCTGTTGCATAAAGCTCAGTGTAGGGTTCATTATATTGAATGAACAAGGGATTATTCCCTTGTAAGCTAATCGTTGGTGGTGCGCCAACAACAACTGTGCGAACAACTTGATTTGCAAGATTTCCTTGGCTATCTGCTACGTCATATGTGATGAAATATATACCGGCAGTATTTGTGTCAACCGTATCCGTTACGTTTATACCACTTGTAATAGATCCGTCATAATTATCATTTACTGTAACTCCTGGGTCTGTAAAGTTGTCTCCAACTTCTAATAAAATAGATGCATCACCAATGAGGGTAATAGTTGGTAGTGTGGTGTCTTGTACGTTGACTGTTCTGATGACTTCAGTGGCGTCATTCCCAGAACCATCCGTTACATTGTATCTAATGGTGGTCACTCCAAGAACTGAAGGATCAACGATTCCCGACTCAACAATCAAACCTGAAATGTCTCCATCGTAGTTGTCAGATGCTGTTGCACCTTCATCAGTGTATGTGTCGAAAACTTCTAAGACAATCGTATCACTACCCGTCAGCGTAATCACAGGCGGCGTGTTTTCAATAACTTGTACTGTACGCACAAGCTGACTCGCTGAATTGCCTTCATTATCGGATATATTGTAGTATAGTATATAATTACCTACAATGGAAGTGTTTACAGTACCAATAATGGATACTGAACCACTTATATCTCCTTCATTGGCATCAATTGCAGAAACGCCAGGGTCAAGAAAAGAATCGTTTACATTTAGGGTAATTATTTCACTTCCAATCAGTGAAAAGTCTGGCGGAGTGGTGTCTTCTACAACTACGGTTCTTGTGACAGGACTTGCTGAGTTTCCAGAACTATCATCAACATTATATGTGTATGTATACGTTCCAAGTGTATTCACATCCAAATTGTCGGTGACCTGAATGCTAGTTGTCAAGTCTCCTTCATTTGTGTCTGAAGCGGTAGCGCCAGGATCGGTAAACGCCGATTTAATTTCAATCGTAATTGTAGCATTTCCTATCAACTGAATGACTGGCTCGGTCGAATCGACTACCTCAACCACACGATATACAACCGTTGAGTTACCGTCTAAATCTGCCACACTATATTGTATTTGGTAAGGCCCTAATACGTTTGTGTTCACCACACCACTAATCGTGACATCATCTGTAAGATCTTCGTCTTCAATGTCATAAGCTGTCGCGCCAAGCTCGTTATAGGTGCCACCAACTTCAATTGTCATTGGGTTTTCTCCTTGAAGTGTGATACTTGGAGGAGACCCCACCACAACTGTTCTGATGACCAGTTGCGCACTATTACCGTTTGAATCCGTGATATTGTATCCTAAAATGTAGGTGCCAACTACAGAAGTGTTAACAGAGCCTGTAGCTGTTACAGAACCTAAGTTTCCATCATAATTATCCGTTGCTGTTGCGCCAGCGTCCGTATAAAAATCTCCCACTTGCAGGTTGATCTCTGCGTCTCCCAACAATTTGATTTCGGGTGAAATATTATCAACCACCGTCACTTGACGTGTAACAGTCAACGCGTCGTTTCCAGAGCTATCGCTAACATCATAAAGAATATTGTATGAGCTTAGGTTGTTTTCGTCCACGCTGCCAGTTTTCACAATAGAACTGGAAAGGTTGGAATCATAATTATCTGTTGCTGTTGAACCCGGATCCGTAAAAGGCATTTGATAAGCAAGCGAAACCGATGCACTACCGTTCAGCTCAATCACTGGGATTGTCGTATCAACAACTTCTACCACTCGCGTGACAGGATCAGCAGAATTTCCAGAACTATCCGAAACTGTATAGGTTAATGTATAGGGCCCCAACAGTGTAGTGTTTACCACTCCATTGGTAACAACAGCTGCTGTTATTGCTGAGTCACTATCATAGTTATCTGTACCTACAAAACCAGGATCCGTAAAACTCGAACCGACCTCGATGGAAATTGATGAACTTCCAAGCAAGTTGATTTCTGGTTTTGTAGCATCCTCCACAATAACGGTTCTTTCTATAGAAACTGCCTGATTAAATGATGAATCTGCTACATCATATGTAAGCGTATATGATCCAATGCTTGAGGTATTCAGTGTGCTTGAGGTGGCAATTGTTGTAGTAAGGGCTGTATTGTCATCATAGTTGTCTGTGGCCATTGCCCCAGCATCGGAATAGGCTTCTCCTAGGGTAATCGTTACAATGGAAGGCCCAATAAAAGATAGAACTGGTTTGGTTGTATCAACAACATGAACGGTTCGAGTTAGTGATGTTGCCGAATTTCCTGATAAGTCAGAAACATCATACGTTATTGTATATTCCCCAATCAGCGCTGTGTTAACAACTCCATCTAAATTAATACCATTTGTAACAATATTATTGTCATCATAATTATCTGTAGCAGTAGCACCCAGTTCATTATATGTCGTACCTACTTCGACATAAGTAATACTATTACCGTTTAAATTGAGTATTGGTGGAGTTGTATCAACAATATTAACCGTTCGAGTTACTTCCGTATAATTTCCGTCAGAATCTGTCACACCATATTGTACTAGGTATGTATTGACAGTAGAAGTATCTATTGCATCTACACCAGAGATGACAATGGCATTTGTTAACGAGCCTGCATCTTCTGGGTCACTGGCTATGGCGTTTGGCTCAATGTAGGTTCCTCCTAAAACAATTGTAAGCGGATTATCTCCGTTGAGCGTGATTACTGGAGGGTTAGTGATATCATTACCAATAGCAGAGTCAGAGGCATACCCTGATAGAGCAAGCAGGCTGTAGAATACAACGAGGAACGGGAGTACCGCACGCACATATCGATTTGAGAACAGTTTAAATCCCATCAAATCCTTGATTCAAATTTTAGCTAAATTAGTCAATAAATTTTTTATAATCTGTAAAAACACTGAATTTAACATCTAACACCAACAAAAAAAGCCCCCCGTTTTCAGGAAAGCTTCTCATTGGTTCTCTTACGAACCTCTTGCAAACCAGAAGTTTACAAGCAACACAACTTCTTTAAACCTTTACTTTAAAAAGTAATATGCGGTCTGGACGGGACTCGAACCCGCGACCCCATGCGTGACAGGCATGTATTCTAACCAACTGAACTACCAGACCGGGTCGTGCGGCTGCAAATATACACCGCATTTTTCATTACACAAACACTATGGTGAATTATCCTATAAAGCACCGTCAATTGCCTCTGCGTAAACCTGCTTTGGGGAAACACCAACCTTACGGTCAATCAACTCCCCGTTTTTAAACAACAACACAGTAGGGATGTTACGAACG
>VMHT01167773.1_pt1 | contig 22778 bp, 39 predicted proteins | sample 4693611 | NCBI WGS metagenome assembly VMHT01 (sample SAMN12280063, study PRJNA550983) | marine metagenome | isolation source: seawater sampled from same location over 5 years 0.02-0.2 micron viral filtrate | place: USA: collected off the coast of southern California halfway between the port... ...
TGTCAATAGTGATATAAAAAAAATATAAAGACATAAACAATAAATGAAAGTGAGGACATAATGAGTAAAGACACACATAAACAAGTTATTTTTTCAGATAAGAAAATAAAAGTATATGAAAAAATAATAAAAGAGGAAACAGCGGAAAAAAAGCGTGAATTAAATAGAGCGCTTGACAATAAAGTTGATGAAGTTTTTGACAAAAAATATCAATTATTTTTAAAAGATATTAAAGTCAAAAAAGATTTGGAAGCTTTGAAAAAAGCGACTGTTGAACTAAAAAATTTTGAGCGTTCAATAGAAAATAAATTAGAAGCTTTAAAGGACGCTGTTAAATCTCAAGCTAAAAAGGTTCAAGTTATTTGTGAGCGTCAAGCTAAAATTAATGACTTTGATGAATATTTTGGCTATAATGAGGACTTTGACGACTTTAACAAAAAATTAGAAAAAATTTGCCGTAATGAGTTGATAAAACAGTTTAGAAAATCAACTGTTGAGGGTAAAGAATTAGACGCTATAGATGGCAAAGTCAAAAATCTATTATTAACTTTGAGTTATCCTAATTTAATGGCAAAAGCGGTTGATTTAAATGAAGCATTAAAAAATGGTTCATCTATGTTAACTATTGCCTTAAATCCCAACACTTTAAAAAGAATAGAAAATTAACACTTGACTAGGGGGCTATATCCTATATAGTCCCCTATATAAAGACATAAACAAACAAATGGAGGACAATATGACAGACATGTTTTTAGAGGTTGCAAAATCAATTCAAGATAGCGGTATTTCATCTAAGCGTTATGGGCGTTTATTTGCATTGAGAGATTTAATGACTGAAATAAATACAATGAAAGATAATCTTGATTTTACAAGCTATATTAAGATTAAAACATTAATAGAGGGTTCTATTAATAAGGTTAAGCAGGATATAAAAAACAATGAGCAGTTTCCTGACCCTTATTTAGATAAAATGTAATTATGATAATTGACTTAACATTAATCATAGGCGGTTATTTACTATGTTATCTATTAATAAAGTAATAGAAAAAAGACTTTTAACTAAAAAAGACTTTTTAAGACTGGCTAAAAATATGTATCCAATGTTAAGATCTAAAGGGCATTACATAACCGATAAACATATTAAACAAAGTATGGAGGATTTTAAAAAAATGAAAGTATCTGAATTAAGAGAAATTTTTCAAAAAACTCATATAATAGACTGTCAATTAAAAAATTATCGCGGTCATTGTTTTAGTTGTTTAACGTCTTTACGACACGATTATACTAGTAAACTTGATAAAAATTACTGTATAGATTGCCTTTAATGATACCACTATCACGGAATAAAAAAACCACATAAAATATATATTTTTTTAATTTTGACCCCGTGTCTTGTCCGTGATGCTTGCCAAAAGCCGTTGTCCGTGCGCCACGTTCAAAACTTTTTGACGCCTAATCGCTTGTCCGTTGTCCGTGGATCATTGACCGCTTGTGCGTTATTAAATGAAAATTCTAGCCTGTGCCTTGAAAAATAAAATAAAAATAAAATCTTATCCGTAGGTTTTAAAGCTTTTAACCTACGGATGATGAGCCGTGAACAATGGCGCACGGCTCAGGGAATTTTAAGCGGATCTTAACCACCATTTATCAAGTTCAAGATCCTCAAAATAGCTTTGTGCTATTTCATAAGTATTAATAACCCTTAGACCAGCGTTTAAAATATCACTATAATACCCATTTTTTGATATTTCTAATTCTGGCGCATTGTCCTCAATATAAGACCTTAAAAAATCAGACGCTAACCTATACGCTTTTTCTTTAGTAATAACATGATCTTTCCAATCATCATCACTAAATTTTGATCTAATCTCTTTAATCTTATTGATTACAAATTTATGGGTTGTTTCGTCATTGTCTAACCACAACTTAAAATTCCAAGTTTCGTAGTTAGACCAACCATTATATTTATTATCCATAAATGTCCTCCATAGTCCTTGACACTATATTAAATTTTGATATTGTCAAGTCATAACAAATGGAGGACAAATGACGACAATATATATGGCGGTTAGATATCCTAAAAATTGGACGAAAGAAAAAACAATTAAAGAGATATCTTTAGCGGATCATTTAAAAAGTTATAATTCAACTTGCGATAAAATCGGAGATGGATTGCAATTATTTTTAAATAAGGACGATGCTGAAAACCATTTAATTAAAGTAAATTCAATGGAACCAAAAAAAGAAAAGCAATTAGCTTTTAACTTTAGTTAACCAATACAAATAAAATACTCCCTTGACCCCGCTAAGATTTTCTTAGCGGGGTTTTTCATTTATGCTGAGCCGTGATCCGTGTGCCGTGGTTCATTAATCTTATAGAGGTCCCAACGGCACACCAAAAATCGAAAGTGGCGAAGCCCCCATACCCCCTTTTTTATAGATAGGGATCCTAATGTATGTATATATATGCTTGATTTACACAGCCGTAGGGGTTAAAAATACTTTTTGGTACCATATGAAAGAAACCATTGATAAAATAGATGAAAATAAATTACCTGCAAAAGTTCAGCAGCCGTATAAAATAAAAAAACTATTAAGCAAAAGAGAAGAAATTAAAGAAGGCGTTAGAGACGATTTTTTAAATTTTGTAAAATATGTTTGGCCAGACTTTGTAGAGGGGTCCCACCACAGGCACATCGCAGATAAGTTTAATCAACTATCCCGTGGTGATATAAACAGATTAATTATTAACATGCCACCCAGACATACCAAATCAGAATTTGCATCATTCTTGCTACCAGCATGGATGGTGGGCCTTGATCCGAAACTCAAGATCATTCAAGCAACCCACACAGCAGAACTAGCAATTCGTTTTGGTCGTAAGGCAAAAAATTTAATTGATTCTAGTAGATATCAAAAATTATTTAAAACTAGATTACAAGAAGATTCTAAAGCAGCAGGACGTTGGGAAACGGAACAAGGGGGTGAGTATTTCGCAGCTGGTGTTGGTGGTGCAATCACTGGACGTGGTGCAGATTTATTAATCATTGATGACCCGCACTCGGAGCAAGATGCAATGTCCAAGGACCTTTTAGAAAAAGCATACGAGTGGTATACATCAGGAGCTCGTCAACGTTTACAACCTGGTGGTAAAATTGTAATCGTTATGACAAGGTGGAGCACAAAAGATTTAACAGCAAAATTAATTGCATCTCAAACAGAAGCGAAAGCGGACAAGTGGCACGTGGTCGAATTTCCAGCGCTCATGCCAAGTGGTGAACCTGTATGGCCTGAATATTGGGATACAAGTGAACTTGAAAAAGTAAAAGCAGTTTTGCCAAACGCAAAATGGAATGCACAGTGGATGCAGAATCCAACCTCAGAAGAAGGAGCAATATTAAAACGTGAGTGGTGGAATAAATGGGAAGAAGATTATATGCCAAATATTTATCACATCATTCAATCCTACGATACAGCGTTCACGAAAAAAGAAACATCAGATTACTCTGCTATCACCACCTGGGGTGTTTGGTATCCTAACGAAGACTCTGGGGCAAATCTTATGTTGCTTGATGCAGTCAAAGGTAGATATGAGTTCCCTGAGTTAAGACGAGTGGCGTTAGAGCAATATAAATATTGGCAGCCTGAAACAGTTATCATTGAGTCTAAAGCAAGTGGACTGCCATTAACTCACGAGCTTAGAAGGATGGATATACCTGTAACTAACTTTTCACCCAATCGTGGAAATGATAAACATACTCGTGTAAATGCTGTTGCACCTTTATTTGAATCTGGTATGATATGGGCTCCTGAAGAAGAGTTTGCTCACGAAGTGATTGAAGAGTGTGCTTCCTTTCCGTATGGAGATCACGATGATTTGGTTGACTCAACCACACAAGCGATCATGAGATTTAGACAGGGTGGTTTGATAGATCATCCAGAGGACTATGTGGAAGAGATCAAAGAAAAAAAGAAAAGGATTTATTACTGATGACATCATTAACAGATAAATATTCAAAAAATTTTAGCTCAGGAAAAAAGAAAGAATTTGAAAAACGTGTTAGTGAAATGGTTGGTAACATGTCGGAACTTGCAGCAATACAGCTGGTTTTGACAGAAATGTTTCAAGAAGGTAAAAAAGACGGTGGCATGATAGACAAGCCACTTGGATCAGGAGGTGTAAAATCTGGACCACCACCAAAAAGAGGTCCCAATCCACAAGGGTTGAATGTTCCGTTAAAACAGGTTAAGACGTAAGGTTGGAGAAATTTAAATGGCAGATATAGACAAGTCACTTCCAAATCAGGTGAGAACCGAGGTCGAAGTACCATCTGAAGAAGTTGATGTTAAAGAAGAAGAAATTGTAGAACAACCACCTGTAGAGGTGATACCAGAAGAAGATGGTGGTGCAACATTAAACTTTGAACCTGGTGCAATCAACGTCCCAGGAACCGAGAACCATTTTGATAACTTAGCAGATATTTTACCAGAAGATATTTTAAACCCACTCGGCAACGAGATGGTGCAAAATTATATGGATTACAAAACTTCCAGAAAAGATTGGGAGCAAGGGTACATTCAAGGTTTAGATCTTTTAGGATTTAAATATGAAAATAGAACAGAACCTTTCCAAGGAGCATCTGGTGCAACTCACCCAGTCCTTGCAGAAGCAGTCACACAGTTTCAAGCACAAGCATACAAAGAATTATTACCAGCAGAGGGACCTGTTAGAACACAAATTATTGGTATTACAAGTCCACCTGTAGAACAACAATCGCAACGTGTAAAAGATTACATGAATTATTTATTGATGGATCAAATGCAAGAGTACGAGCCAGAGTTTGACTCCATGTTATTTCATCTACCACTTGCAGGTTCAACTTTTAAAAAAGTTTATTACGATCAGTTACTAGGAAGAGGTGTTTCTAAATTTGTTCCAGCAGAAGATTTAATTGTACCCTACACTGCAAACTCTTTGGATGATGCAGAAGCAATCATACATACAATAAAAATTTCAGAAAATGATTTACGTAAACAACAAGTGAATGGTTTTTATTCTGATATAGAACTTGGCCCACCAGGACCAGATACTAATAACGAATTAGAAAAAAAAGAACGAGAATTAGAGGGCACTAAAAAAACTGGTAAACAAGAACCAATGTATAATATTTTAGAGTGCCACATAAATTTAGATCTTGAAGGGTTTGAAGAAGTTGATTCTGAAGGTGAACCAACAGGAATTAAGCTCCCTTACATAGTAACCGTAGAAGAAGCTAGTAGAAAAATTTTATCTATTAGAAGAAACTACAATCCTAATGATCTAAAGAAAAGTAAAATCCAATATTTCGTTCACTTTAAATTTCTTCCAGGACTTGGATTTTACGGCTTCGGTTTGATTCATATGATTGGTGGATTAAGTAGAACAGCAACTTCTGCTTTACGTCAATTATTAGATGCAGGTACCCTATCTAATTTGCCTGCAGGATTTAAACAAAGAGGAGTGAGAGTCCGAGACGAAGCATCACCAATACAACCTGGTGAGTTCAAAGATGTGGACGCACCAGGTGGTAACCTAAGAGAAGCATTCTTTCCATTACCATACAAAGAACCGTCACAAACACTATTACAATTAATGGGTATTGTTGTATCCGCTGGTCAAAGGTTCGCGGCTATTGCTGATATGCAAGTGGGTGATGGTAATCAACAAGCGGCTGTTGGAACAACGATAGCATTATTGGAACGTGGATCACGGGTCATGTCTGCAATACACAAAAGATTGTATGCAGGAATGAAAAAAGAATTTAAACTTTTATCAAAAGTAGTTGCACAATATTTACCACCAGAATATCCATACGACGTGGTCGGTGGAGCACGGAACATTAAACAAGTAGACTTTGACGATAGAATAGACATCATACCAGTTGCAGATCCAAACATATTCTCAATGGCGCAAAGAATATCTATGGCACAAACAGAATTACAACTTGCACAATCAAATCCACAAATACATAATTTATATTCTGCTTACAGAAAAATGTACGAAGCAATCGGTGTTAAAAATATAGATCAAATATTACCACCTCCTGCACCTATGGCTCCAATGGATCCAAGTGTAGAACATATAAACGCTTTAGGTGGCAAACCTTTTCAAGCATTTCCTGGTCAAGACCATAGAGCACACGTTACAGCTCACTTAAATTTTATGGCAACTAATATGGTTAGAAATAATCCTGCAATTATGGCAGCGATACAGAAAAATATTTTAGAACACATCAGTTTAATGTCACAAGAACAAGTACAATTAGAGTTTAGAGAGCAAATAATGCAGTTACAAATGCTACAACAACAAGCTGCAACTGATCCTAACGCTGCACAACAGCTACAACAAATCTCTCAAACCATAGAAGCTAGAAAAGCAGTGTTGGTTGCAGAGATGACAGAAGATTTTATGAAGGAAGAGAAGAAAATTACATCACAATTTGACTCTGACCCACTTCTAAAACTAAAATCACGTGAAGTTGACCTACGTGCTATGGAAAATGAGAGAAAAAGAGACAACGATCAAGCACAAGTTGAACTTGCAAGAGCAAGATTGATGCAACAACGTGAAAATTTTGAAGATAAACTAGAACAAAACGAAGATTTATCAAAATTAAGAGCTGGAGTTAGCCTTGCTAAGTCAGGAATACAACAGGCTCAAGTCATGATGGAGGATGATTAATGCCTTTAAGCAAAAAAGGCAAAAAAATCATGAAATCCATGAAGAAACAGTATGGGAAAAAGAGAGGTGAAAAGATATTCTATGCATCTAAGAACAAAGGTGTTATAAAAGGAGTCAAAAAAGGAGCATAAATGCAAAAACTTGATAAAATCAAAGAAGTTAAAGTTGGTGAACAACAAGTTGAAATAGATCCTAGATCTAAAACAACTGCTGACCAAGCTTTTAACTATATTGGCACTGGTGGACCTGAAGAAGAAGTACAAGGTCAAGGTGCTGTAAGACCAGACAAGAAAAGAAAATCTAAAGCTTACTAATATGTGGTTATCGGCGATTAAATTAGCCGTCTCTGCTGGTAGTAAGATTTATGAGAACAAGCAGAAGACGAAGATGGCGATGTCTGAAGCACAACTTATGCATGCTTCTCGTATGGCTGAAGGCAAAGAAGCTTATCAAGGTAAGCTTTTAGAAGCTAGACAGTCAGACTGGAAAGACGAGGCAGTTTTAATAATTCTTAGTTTGCCCGTGGTAATTTTAGCCTGGGCAGTTATATCAGACGATCCTGGAGCCATGGACAAAGTAAAATTGTTCTTCGAGATGTTCTCGCAGCTCCCGTCATGGTTCACAAATTTGTGGATCCTTGTAGTCGCGAGCATATATGGTATAAAGGGTACACAAATTTTTAGAAACGGAGGAAAAAAATAATGGCAAACAATAGATTTAATAAACAAGTAACACCTAAAGGATACAAAATGGGTGGCAGAGCTAAAAAAATGGGTGGTGGCATGATGATGCAAAGACCTATGATGAAAAAAGGTGGAGCTGCTAAAGGTGCTAAACCAATAACAGATCCAAAAGTTTTAGAAGCAATAAAATTAATAAAACCACCAAAAGGAAAAAAACGTTTAGGTAAAATGGGTGGCGGAATGATGATGAAGCGACCTATGATGCAAGAAGGTGGTAAGGCTTTAAAACCAGTTAAACCATCTCAAAAAGGTTTAAAAAAATTACCTACTGAAGTAAGAAACAAAATGGGCTACATGAAAAAGGGTGGCAAGGTAAATGGCAAATAGATTATATAATAAACAAGTAACACCTAAAGGTTATCAAGAAGGTGGTAAGGTAGGTAAGATTAGATCTCTTATCGGTAAAGTTAGAAAAAAAATTGCACCAACTTTTGGTGAGCAATTTGATAAAGCTAAAAAATCTGGAAAGAAAACTTTTACATCCACCAGAGATAAATCTAAAAAAGGTAAACTAGAGTATTCTACAAAGACAGCAGCAGAAGTTAAGGCGGCTAAAAAAAGAATGTCTGATAGAGAAAGAGCTCGTGTTGGAGATAAGAGCAAACAACTTTCTGAAAAAGGTGCAGCGTTTAAACTTGCTAAAAAAATGGGTAAGAAAACTTTTACACACAAAGGTAAAAAATTTTCAACATTATTAAAAGGTGAGAAAGAAAAGAAACCTTTAATATCTGGCAAAGGGTTTTTTGGTAAAAAATTAAATATTTCTAAACCAGAATTATCTGGTCCAACATCTAAGAAGATTAAAAAATTTGTAGGAGCATAATGGCTGGTCCAGGTTTATATGCAAACATTCACGCTAAAAGAAAACGTGGTGGTAAGATGAAAAAGAAAGGTGCAAAAGGTGCACCAACTGCAGCGAACTTTAGAAGAGCAAAACAAACAGCGAGGAAAAAATAATGACTAAACTTTGTCCTAGAGGAAAAGCAGCAGCAAAAAGAAAATTTAAGGTATACCCTTCGGCCTACGCAAATGCATATGCCAGCAGAATATGTGCAGGTAAAATTAAAGATCCATCTGGTGTAAAGAGAAAAGATTTTAGAGGTAGTAAAGCTGAAGGTGGATTAATGGAAGCAACTTCAAGATTAAAAAGACAGGGTCTAAGAGGTGGTGGTCTTTGTGTAAAAGGAATGAATAGGGACGCCGTCGGAAAGAATTCCTAATGGCTAAGAATGGTTTAGATAAATGGTTTGCCCAGAAGTGGGTAGATATTGGAAGTAAAAAGAAGGATGGATCTTTCTCAAAATGTGGAAGATCAAAACAGAAAGCAGATGCAAAACGTAAGTATCCAAAATGTGTCCCACTAGCAAAAGCAAGATCTATGTCAGAAGGTCAAAGACGATCAGCAGTTTCAAGAAAAAGATCTGTAGCTCAAGGTGTTGGTGGTAAACCAACTAACGTTGCAACATTTTCTAAAAGAAAAAAAATGGGATTCGGAGGAATGGTTTGAGAGCAGACTTTCAAATGAGAGCAAAATTATCAAAAGGTGGTATGCCACCTAGAAATAAAAAAAACTTTAGATCTACAAAGTCTGGAGCAGGCATGACACAAGCTGGGGTCAAAGCCTATAGAAGATTAAATCCTGGCTCTAAACTAAAAACAGCGGTCACTGGCAAAGTCAAACCAGGATCTAAAGCTGCTAAAAGACGTAAATCATTCTGTGCAAGAAGCGCAGGCCAAATGAAAAAGTTTCCAAAAGCTGCTAAAGATCCTAATTCAAGACTAAGGCAGGCTCGTAGAAGATGGAAGTGTTAACTACATCTTTATAACTAAAAAGGAAATAATATGGCAATACAAGACTTAGTAAACCAGATAGAATCTGCTTTACCCTCAATCATAACAAAAGGTTTAGATACCTTAATTTTAAATGAAGGAATGGATCCTTGGAATGATGTTTACTCATGTGAAGAGTCTTCACATTCAAGTTGGATGGGGTGTAATTTTGATTACAGTGCAGCAGTAAGCGTAGAAAAAATTGAACATCTTTCAAGTTTATATATTAAAAACCTAACTCAAAATGGTGACATTGCAGATGATGGCAACGGAAACTACACTGTTGCATTAGATACAAAAATAAAACTTACAGCAGAACATTTAAATGTTACTGCGTCAGCACCTGTGACTACTAATACTTGCGGAATAAAAATAAATATTACTCCGAAAGATGTAATGTATATTAATGATCTTATTGCTACAGGAACTATGACATGTACAATAAATTTAGCTTCAGCAACATTAGTTGCAGCTAAAATGAGTTCCATAAGTACAAGTTATGATAACATTGATCACAACATTAGTGGAATGGGTGGACTTGATTGGATGGCTAGTTCTTTAGCTAGTTTATTTACTTCTTTTGCAAAAAGTTGGATAAATTCTGAATTAGATCCAATGATACAAAGCGAATTAAATAAAGAGTTAGATTCAATTCTACCTTACAAAATAGTATAAGGAGAAAAAATGAAAAAAAATAAAGCTAAAATAAAAAAAGTTATGAAGGGTTTGCAGAAAGCGTCTAAAACACACGCTGCACAAGCAAAAACTTTAAAAGGAGTTTTACATGGCAGATCCAAAAAAAGGAACGGGTAAAAAACCTAAAGGATCTGGTAGAAGACTTTATACAGATGAAAACCCTAGAGATACGGTTAAAATAAAATTTGCAACACCTTCAGATGCAAGAGCAACTGTTGCAAAAGTAAAACGTGTAAGTAAACCCTTTGCACGCAAAATACAAATACTAACAGTTATGGAACAACGGGCTAAAGTTATGGGTAAAAGCCAAGTTGCATCCATCGCTAAGAAAGGTAAAGATGCAATTAGAAAACATCATAACAAAACTAATTAAATTTTTAAAAACAAGAGCAGAGGCTCTATCTGTAACTATAACGTCAGGTAGTATTGACAATATGGAAAAATATAGATATATAGTAGGGCAAATAGCTGCCATAGAGGCAACACTACAGGAACTCTCTAACCTGCTAGAAGATAAGGAGCAAAATGAAAAAGGAACAGTCATCGATATTAACACCAAACAATGATTTAATTGGTGTAAAAAAATCAAAAAAAGAAGAACCAAAATTACCAAAGCCAACAGGCTGGAGACTTTTAGTTTTACCTTTTAAAATTAAAGAAAAAACTAAAGGTGGAGTAATATTAGCTGAAGATACTTTGGAACGACAACAAGTTGCTTCACAAGTAGGTTTAGTTATGGCCATGGGTTCTCAATGTTATCAGGATAAAGAGAGGTATCCCGAAGGTCCGTGGTGCAAAGAAAAAGATTGGATTATGTTTGCAAGATATGCAGGTAGTCGAATCAAAATAGATGGTGGGGAAATGCGTCTGCTAAACGACGATGAAGTGTTAGCAACAATTGATAGTCCAGAGGACATCTTGCATGAGTTTTAATCATAGGAAGGAGTAAGCTATGCTAGAAGAAAAGAAAACAGTTGATATAGATACATCAGGTCCTGGTGCAGAAATTGATATACCAGAGGACAAAACATTTGAAAATGAAGTGGAGGTATCAAATGAAAATACTGAAAACGATAGTAAGCCCGCTGACACATCTGAGAAATCTGATGAGCAGTTGGGTGTTCAAAAAGATCAAGAACAAGAAATAAAGAAACAAGAACAAGTAAAAGACGATGGTAAACTAGAAGAGTATAGTAAAGGAGTACAATCACGTATTGCTAAACTAACTCGTAAAATGAGAGAAGCAGAGAGAAGAGAACAAGCTGCTCTTGAGTATGCAAAGGCTGTTGAAGAAAAAAGAAAAGAGGCAGAGTCTCGTTTCAAAAAAACAGACTTAGATAACCTAGATAAATTTGAAAAAAATATTACTGCTGGGTTAGAAGCTGCGGAAAGAGAACTAGCTTCTGCTATAGAAGCATCCGATGCAAAAGCTCAGATAACTGCTAATAAACGAATAGCAGAGCTATCTTTTGAAAATGCTAGGATCAAACAAGCGAAACAAAGCAGAGAACAGGCTAAAGTTGAAGAGCCAGTTAAATCTGTTGAACAACCTCAAACACCAAGTACACCAATGCCTGACCCTAAAGCGGAGCAATGGGCATCTAAAAATACATGGTTTGGTGCTAACAGAGCTATGACTAACACAGCTATTGAACACCACAAAGATTTAGAAAACGAAGGTTATGACACTACTTCTGATGAATATTATCAGGAAATAGATCGAAGAATGAAAGTTGACTTTCCAGCTAAATTTGGTAATAATGAGGCAGAGAAAACGTCCGCTCCCGTGCAAACGGTTGCATCAGCTAATAGAAGCGTAAAACCAGGACGCAAGACTGTGAGACTCACTTCCTCACAAGTAGCAATAGCTAAAAAATTAGGAGTGCCACTCGAAGACTACGCAAAACAATTAAAAATCACGGAAGGAGCGTAAAATGGAAAACGAAAATAAAAATACTTCTCGTGCGAACCAAACACGGTCAAAGTCTGAAAGACCAAAAGTGTGGGTTCCACCATCATCTCTAGATGCACCCCCTGCACCTGATGGATTCAGGTATAGATGGATTAGAGCAGAAAGCGTTGGCTTTCAGGATACTAAAAATGTAACTGGACGAATTAGAGAAGGTTATGAATTAGTTAGATCCGAAGAAGTTGAAAATGCATCTGACTATCCAGTCGTCGAAGACGGCAAATACAAGGGAGTGATTGGGGTCGGTGGCCTTCTTCTTGCGAAGGTACCAGTCGAGATCGCGAAGCAACGTCAAGAGTATATGGCTAATCGTCATAAAGACAGAAGCGAAGCAGTAGAAAACGATCTTATGAAGGAGCAGGATAAGAGGATGCCTATCAATGTTGATAGACAAACTCGTGTAACCTTCGGTGGTACGAAAAAGTAATTTTTTAAATCACTGAATTATATAAACCGTACTGGAGGCCTTTCGGGGCAGGTACATAAGGAGAAACAACTATGGCAAATAGAAACACACAAGGTTTTGGTTTAGTTCCTGCAGGAACGCTTGGCTCAACGCCAGCGACTTCTGGTCAGGGCAAATACAAAATCGATGCGGGTTACGCTACAACCATTTTTCAAAATGGTGCTGTTGCTTCTGCTGCTGGTTACATTGTTGATGGACAAACAACTGATGCACCTATCTTAGGTGTGTTAAATGGAATATTCTATAACGCGGCTACAACTTTAAAGCCGACGTTTTCGAATCATTACGTCCAAGTAACACCAGCAAACTCAGAAGATATCGATGCATTTGTATTCGATAACCCTCAACAACAATATGTAGTAGCAACTGATGCCGTTGTGGCACAATCAGGATATTTAGAAACGTATGACATGAATACTTCTGCTGGTAGTACAACTACTGGTAAGTCTTCAGCTACACTAGATATCGGTGACACGTCAGCTGACGCTGCTTCTTTTAGATTATTGAGATCTGCTGAAGATCCTGAAAACGATGAAAATGCGGCTTTCAGATCTGTAGTAGTAGTTCCAAATCTAATTGAGCTACAATCGTAAAGCTAGAATAGGAGAACAAAAATGGCAATATCACGATCACAACTAGTTAAAGAACTAGAGCCAGGTTTGAACGCACTGTTCGGCTTGGAATATAAAAGGTATGAAAATCAGCACGCTGAAATTTATACTGCTGAAAACAGTGACAGAGCTTTTGAAGAAGAAGTAATGTTATCTGGTTTCGGAAACGCACAAGTAAAAGGTGAAGGTGCTGGAGTATCATTTGATGATGCACAAGAAACTTTTACTGCTCGTTACACTCATGAGACTGTAGCTTTAGCATTTGCAATCACAGAAGAAGCTATCGAAGATAATCTCTACGATAGACTTGCTGCTAGATATACAAAAGCTTTAGCAAGATCTATGAGCAACGCAAAACAAGTAAAAGCTGTCGAGCCTCTAATAAATGGTCTACCAGGTGTAGATACATTTAAATCAGGGGACGGCGAGTCTTTATTTGGTGTAGACCACCCTACGGTTAGTGGTTCTTTCAAGAACACATTAACTACGCAGGCAGATCTTAACGAAACATCATTGGAGCAATCTTTAATAGATATCGCTGCAATGACTGACGAAAGAGGTCTTAGAATCGCAGCGAGAGGGGTAAAAATGATTATCCCTTCAGAGCTTCAGTTTACAGCTGAGAGACTTATGAAGTCTCAAGGTAGAACTGGAACAGCTGATAATGATATCAACTCAATCGTATCAATGGGTATGATTCCTCAAGGTTATAGAGTGAATAATTACCTAACAGATACAGATGCGTTTTACATCATTACAGACGTACCAAATGGTATGAAAATGTTCACAAGAGCTCCGTTGACAACTGCAATGGAAGGTGATTTCGACACTGGCAACGTAAGATACAAAGCTAGAGAAAGATACTCGTTTGGAGTATCAGACCCTAGAGGTATCTTCGGTGTAGAAGGTGCGTAATAACTAATTTTTGTGGCGGAACACAGTTCCGCCACAATTAATAAATAGAAAGGAAAAATGCTTCCAAAACAATTTAGAGTGCAAATATCTGCATATCGACATTACGCCGATTTTATTATTGAATGTATAGAGGCTCCATTAGACATAGAAAACGCAATCATTGACAAACTAGGAAAAGGTGATATAAAATGGGAGTATCTTGGAGAAATGCAAGATCCAAGATGTAATAGAATAACCTACGAGGAGGTTATTAATGGAGGCGATAATGCAACAACTAGAAAACCTATACTCTCAAAAGAGAGTGTTGGATCTAAAATGGGAGCAGGAGCATCTGAAAGAGGGTAGATATACTCTCAACATGGTTAAGATTGATAGAAAAGTTAGAGAAGTTCTTAGCCACATACGAGCAGCTGAAGCAGATAAAGCTCATATGAAAAATAAAATAGAAGATGCAGCACCTCAAGTTTCTGTAGCTACTTAATAAAAAAGCTACATCGTTGAATAAATTCAATTCACACTACAGGCTCTCTTGCGCTCTACTCAAATCTAGTATATAATTTTATCACTATACATTAAATTGAATATCGACGCGTATAGTCGACGGCCTAGAGACGATATTCAAATAACTAGGAGGATAACATTATGGCAAACACTACGTTTTCAGGACCAGTCATTTCTAAAAATGGCTTTACAAGTACAGGTCCTGGTATGACTGTTAGCTTAACAGCTGACACGACTTTAACAGTCGCTACACACGCAGGTAGAATATTACTTTGCAACGATGCTGATGGTAAATTTACTTTACCAAGTATCAATATAGATAGTAATGGAGCTACTGCAGGCGATAACGACGTTAACAATCTAAACAATATAGGTGCAACTTTCACATTCTTTGTTGAAACAGCTGCAACTGATATGGACATCAAAACAGATGGTACTGATAAATTTAAAGGTGCTATCATGATTGGTGTTGACGATGGTTCGAAAAAAGCTTTCGTACCAGGCGCATCTAACGATGTTATTACTATGAATGGTTCTACAAAAGGTGGAATCGTTGGTAGCGTAGTATCTTTCACAGCGATTGATACTGCTACATACATGGTTCACAATTCTTTATTGATTGGATCAGGTACAATAGTAACACCATACGCAGACGCGTAATAAATTAACTCGGGACGCCTGGTAATGCAGGCGTCCTTTAAAAGGAGGACAAAACATGGCAGCAGACACAGTATTAAATACAACTGTATTTGACGGATCAAAAAAACTTATCACTCACTACAATGTGGTTTCGGGTGATGGAGAAGGAAGCACAACTAAAATAGTTGATGTTTCTGGATTAAATTCAAACAACGGTAAAACTTGCAAAACTGTAAGACTTAACAAAGTTAGTTTTAACGTTTCTGTAACAGCACCAGTAGATGCAATTAGAATGCAATGGGATGCAACAACAGATGTTGTATTTCAAACTTTAGCAGGTGAAATGGAATATGACTATTCATCTTTTGGTGGATTAAAAAACACTAGTGCTAGTGGATTCACTGGTGATGTAAATGTTGTTTTACCAGCTTGCGCCGCAGGAGATACAGGTACAATTGTTTGTGAGTGGATTAAAGTTTACGAATCGTAGGAGTTTAAATGGCTAATACTACTTCGGGAACAACAACGTTTGATAAAACTTTTGCTATTGATGAAATAATAGAAGAAGCTTTTGAGCGTATTGGTCAGCAAAATGTTGCTGGTTATCAACTTAAATCTGCAAGAAGAACTTTAAATATATTGTTTCAGGAATGGGGCAATAGAGGTATTCACTATTGGGAAATAGATGAACTTAATTTAGATTTAATTGAAGGACAATCAGACTATGATTTTTTTAGATCTAGTGATGATGGTACAAGTGCAACATCTACTCCAAACGGAATATATGGAATGTCCGATGTCCTTGAAGCACAATTAAGGTCTAATAGAACTCAAACAACACAATCAGATTCACCGATGACTAAAGTAGATAGATCTACTTATGCAGGTTTTTCTAATAAACTATCTAAAGGCACACCTAATCAATATTGGATAGAAAGATTTATTGATAAAGTTAGAGTGCATGTTTATCCAACACCTGATTCTACAAACGCATCTAAAGATATGCATTTCTATTACATAAAAAGAATACAAGATGTAGGTGATTATACAAATGCAACCGATGTTCCATTTAGATTTGTACCTTGTATGGTATCAGGGTTAGCATATTATTTATCTATGAAGTATCAACCAAATTTAATTCAACAAACAAAACTAGTTTACGAGGATGAGTTTGCAAGAGCATTGGCAGAAGATGGTTCTGCATCTAGCACACACATTACTCCTAAAGCATATTACCCAGGATCATAATGGCAAAATATTCAACAGGTAAATACGCAAAAGCAATATCAGATAGATCTGGTATGGAATTTCCATACAAAGAAATGGTTAGAGAATGGAATGGTTCTTTTGTACACGTGTCAGAGTTTGAACCAAAGCAACCACAATTAGAACCAAAGCCGATGAATGGTGATGCAATATCTTTACGACATGTTAGACCCGATAGAGTAGAAACATCTGTGCCTAATTTATTACCACCAAACCCATTTACTATTACAAATTCATCAACTACGGTATCTGTAAATGAGCCAAATCATGGTAGATCAACAAGTGATACTGTTAGATTTAGAGATGCTTCTAACGTTGCAAATTTACCAGCGGCAACAATTAATGCAGCTGCAGGGTATACAATTACTAAAATAAATGATAATACTTATACTTTCAATTCTGGAGTTACAGCTTCAGTAACATTAGAAGGAGGAGGTGACATAGCCTCAGCAGGGCCAGTTACAGTTACAGCATGATTAAAAAATTAAAAAATTTTATTTGCAAATTATTTGGTATTAAACAATGTGCGTGTGTGCCTGTTTATAAAGACGAAGAAACTGCAAAACAAAAAAAGATACGTCTAAAACATAAAGCTGATATTGACAGAATAGGAGAAGAGTAATGGCTGGATTAAGTGCATCAGGATTAAAAACACAAATTAGAAGTTATACTGAAACAGATTCTAATGTATTAACAGACACTGTTTTAGAAAATATTATTTTAAATGCACAATATAGAATATTTAGAGATGTTCCTGTTGACGCAGATAGAAAACAACAATTGGGTAACTTAGTTGCTGGACAGGAGTCTATAAATGCTCCAGCAGGAAGTTTATTTGTTAGAGGTATACAAGTATATAGCACAGCAGGATCAGAAACTACGGGAGCTAACAGATGGCTAGAGAAAAAAGACTACACATACCTACAAGAGTATCAAGATGTAACAGGCACATCAGCAGCTCAAGGTCAGCCTAAATACTATGCCATGTTTGGTGGAGGCACAGGTGAGTCTGATACAACATCAGGACGTATAGCTTTTGCTCCAGTTCCTAATACAACTTATAGATTTAGAGTGCATTTTAATAAAATGCCCGATCTTTTAGAAGGTAGTGGAACTAATTATATTAGTATGAATTTTTCAAATGGCCTGTTATATTGCTGTTTATCAGAGGCATATGGGTTTTTAAAAGGTCCAATGGATATGTTGACTTTATACGAAAATAAATATAAACAAGAGGTACAGAAGTTTGCTAGTGAGCAAGTTGGTAGAAGACGAAGAGATGACTATACCGATGGAACCGTTAGAATACCAATACCCTCACCAAACCCGTAGGAGATAAATTATGGCAATAACATCAGCAATATGTTCAAGTTTTAAACAAGAACTTTTACAAGGTAAACACAGTTTTGAATCTTCAGGTGGACACACTTTTAAATTAGCATTATTCGATAGTGATGCTTCTTTAGGAGCTGCAACAACAGATTATTCAACTTCTGAAGAAATCACAAATACATCTGGAACAGCTTACACAGCAGGTGGTGCAACTCTTACAAACTCTGGAGTTTCTTTATCTTCAACAACAGCATTTACAGATTTTTCTGATGTAACTTATTCATCAGCTTCTTTTACTGCAAATGGTGCAATACTTTATAACACGACAACTAACGGTGGTTCAGGCACAACTGACGCTGTTTGTGTAATTGCATTTGGCGGTGACAAAACAGCAAGTAATGGAACTTTTAAAATTGAGTTTCCAGCAGCAGCAGCTACAACAGCAATCATCAGACTAGCTTAGGAGGTCGACCATGTCGACTACTTCAGGATGGGGCAGGTTTACCTGGGGCCAAGCGTATTGGAACGCAGACACAACTCTTAAAACAGGTTGGGGTGCAAAATCTTGGGGTGAAGATGAATGGGGTGAGTTAAAAGACGCCGTTGCTCAACCATCTGGTCTTTCTATAACACCAAGTGTTGGATCTGTTGATATACCTGATGTAATACTTACACTCACTGGTCAAGAAATTACATCTTCACAAGGTGAAGGTTTTGTTCCTGTTGTAATAGAAACAAGTTTATCTGCATCTTTCTCTGTTGGAGCTATAACTCCAAATGATCAAACACAAGGTTTAAGCGCAGACGCAATTACTGCATCTATAGGAGCACCTACAGTAGCCGACATGGTGGTTGGTGTTACAGGTGTATCTTTCACTGCTTCTCAAGGAACTGCGTTTGCACCAAACGATACTGTTCAACCATCAGGTCTATCAATAACTTCTGAACAAGGAACTGCGATTGGATCATCTTCACAAGAAGCAGATTTAACAGGTCAATCAGCCACTGTAAGTTTAGGAACAGTAACAATACCAAATGATACAGCTTTAATTTCTGGTGTATCAGCTTCATTTAGTTTAGGCTCTATTGTAGGTTTAGGTGGAGCTGTAGCTCTACCAACTGGTTTATCATCAACAACTAGTGTTGGCTCACTAACAGCTCCAGACGTAGCTCTAGGATTAACAGGTCAATCTTTTAGTGCTAGTGTTGGTTCAGTATCTGTTGTAGATATGCAAGTAGGATTAACTGGTCAATCAGCAACATTTAGTATAGGAGCAGTTGATATATTTGCTTACGGCGATGTTGACACTGGCTCAAATACGTCTTATAGTAATGTTTCAACGGGTTCGAACGATACATATTCGGATGTTGCAACTGGATCAAATACAAGTTATAACGATGTAGCAGCGTAGGAGAATTTTTATGGCATCAACATACACCCCACTGGGTATAGAAAAACAAGCAACTGGTGAAAACGCAGGAACTTGGGGTACAAAAACAAATACAAATTTAGAAATCGTAGAACAAATATCTGGCGGTTATACAACTCAAGCAGTTTCTGATTCAGGAGATACAACTCTTTCAGTATCTGATGGTTCAACTGGTGCAACTCTTGCACACAGAGTTTTAGAATTTACAGGATCTCTTACAGCTTCAAGAAACGTTACAATACCTTTAGATGTTCAAAACTTTTATTTCTTAAAAAATGCAACTTCTGGTTCACAGAACGTTGTATTTAAATATGTAACTGGTACAGGAACTTCTGCTACAGTTGCAAATGGTAAAACTGTAATTGCATATGCAAAAGCAGACGATGGCACTAATCCAAATATTTCTACAATCTCACTAGCAAGCGATCTAGTTGATGATACTACACCACAATTAGGTGGCGATTTAGATACTAACAGTTTTAATATAGCATTTGATGATGCACACGGAATTAATGATGAAAATGGAAACCAACAAATTATATTTCAAACAACATCATCTGCAGTAAACCAATTTGATGTTACAAACGCAGCAACAGGTAATGCACCTAGCATATCTGCAACTGGAGATGACTCTAATATTGATATCGCTTTGATTCCAAAAGGAACTGGTGAAACTAAAATTGGAACAGGAGCTGCAGCAGCATCTCTTACATCAAGTGGTGCGTATGATCTTAAATTAGATACAAACTCAGGAACAAATTCAAGTTACATCAACATTGTTGATGCAGCTAATGGTAATGTACAGTTATATCCAAACGGAACAGGTTTAACTGAAATTGGTGGTGGAACAAACGCTGGAACAATCCAGCTCAATTGTGAGTCTAATTCCCACGGGATTAAACTTCAGTCACCTGCACACTCTGCTTCACAGAGTTATACACTTATCTATCCCACTGGAAACGTAACAGCAGGGACATTTTTAAAAGTAGCTTCAATAACTGGTTCAGGAACTACGGCTGTTGGTCAATTATCATTTGCAGCAGCAGGTACTTCTTGGCAAGCAGTAAAAACTTCTTCTTTCACAGCAGCAGCTGGTGAAGGTTATTTTGTAAACACAACTAGTAACGTTATAACTATGAGTTTACCAGCAGGAACATTAGGCGATGAAATTGCGTTTATTGATTATGCAGGTACATTTGATTCTTACACTTTTACTGTAGCAGCAAACGGTTCAGAAAAGATTCATGGTTCTACAGATGATTTAACAATTTCAACAGAAAGAGCAGCAAATACACTTGTCTTTACAGATTCAACACAAGGTTGGTTGCTGAAGAATAATTAATCATGGCAGATTATAAAGATATCGTTGGGACGGCAGTCCGAAACAATGCGGGTAATTTATCTGACGATCAACAGAATCAAATATTTTATGATTCTACTAACGTAGATTTTAAATATAGAATAGCAGCAGTTACCTCGGCTGGAGCATGGAGAACTGGTAGCAGTATGAATACTGCTGGACACTCAATGGGAGGTGCTGGTACAAGTACAGCAGGTTTAGCTTTTAGTGGTAGTCCTCGAGCACCAAGAGGTGCTTTAACAGAATCTTGGAATGGAAGTTCTTGGACTGAAGTTGGTGATCTAAATACTACTAGAGATTCTTTATCTGGAGCAGGTATATCCACCGCTGCGATAGCTAGTGGTGGTTATAGACTATCACCTGGAGGTGCTGCGGGTGAAACAGAAACTTGGAATGGATCCGCATGGACGGAAGTAGCAGATTTAAATACTGCAAGATATAACACTGCAAGTGCTGGAACTTATACGGCTTCTTTACTTTTTGGTGGAACTACTCCTGGTGCAACTCAAGTAGCAAATAATGAAAGTTGGAATGGGTCCGCTTGGACGGAAGTGAATGATTTAAACACAGCAAGATACACTTTAGGTGGTGCAGGAATACAAACATCCGCTTTAGCTTTTGGAGGTAATGTATCAGATGCTGCTAAAAATGAAACCGAAACTTGGGATGGATCGAGTTGGACTGAAGTAAATAATTTAAACACAGCAAGATTTAGTATAGGTGGTTCAGGTTCAGGAGGAACTAACACATCTGTTGTAGCTTATAGCGGAACTAACGGAACAGTAGTATATGCACAAACAGAATCTTGGGATGGAAGTTCTTGGACTGAAACAACAGATTTATCAACTGCTAGGTATGGAGCAGGTTGTGGAATAGGTGGAAGTAATTCATCTGCTTTAGCTTATGCTGGTTGGAGTGGCACTGCTGCATTAGCTGTAACAGAAGAATGGACGGGTGCGGGTGCAAATATTGGAGCATGGACAACTGGTACAAGTATGAACACAGCAAAAACAATTACAGGTGGCGCAGGTATATCAACAGCAGCTTTAAACTTTGGTGGGTTTCCAGGAGTAGCAAACACAGAATCTTGGAATGGATCAGCTTGGACAGAAGTAAATGATTTAAACACTGCTAGAGGTCAAATGGCAAGTATAGGTATATTATACACTGCTGCTATATGTTCAGGAGGAGACATAGGCACTGTAGGAAATGTAAGTGAAGAATGGAATGGTTCTAACTGGACAGAAATATCAGATTTGAATACTGGAAGAGAACAATTAGCTGGCGCAGGAACTAATACAGCAGGGGTAGTTGCTGGAGGAAGAACTCCTGGTGGAACTGTTAGATCAGAAGCTGAAACATGGAATGGTTCTTCGTGGACTGAAGTTGGAGATTTAAACACAGGTAGAAGAGTTCTTGGAGGAGCTGGCCATACTAACACAAATGCAATAGTTGCAGGAGGAGTTGATGGTCCCGCTGCCGTTAGAGGTTATACAGAGTCATGGAATGGTTCTTCTTGGACTGAAGTAAATGACCTAAATACTGCTGGATATTCTTTTCCAATGGCAGGTTCAGGAACTAATGCTTTAGCAATTGGTAGAACTTCACCATCATTAACTGGTAAAACAGAAGATTGGAATGGAAATAATTGGACTGAAGTAAATGATTTAAATGAAGCTAGACAAGCTGGAGGGGCTAGTTTAGGTGGATCAAATGCTAGTGCTTTAATGTTTGGCGGAACTAATGCAACAGTAAATGTAGCATCTACAGAAGAATGGAGTGGAAGTTCAGTAACAACTAAGGTATTAACAGATTAAGGAGGAAACTATGGCAAAAACATATCAATACTGCGTAGCAGAAAACTGGGGCAAAGGATTTATCGATCACGATGAATCTTGGAGAATCACGTTTAAAGGCTTACCAGCTAATGTTTGGCAAGTTCCTGCATACAACAAACATGCTAACCTTTGGATTGCCAAAGTAGCGGGTGTCGTTAAAACAAGAGACGAAGCTCAAGCATTAGTTGATGCAGAAGTTCAAGCAGCACAAGCTGCGTGGGACGCTCAGACAGATGAACAAAAAGCTGATGAGATGAACCCAAGACCTGCAGACATAACATTGGAGGACTAAAAATTATATGTCAACGTATCAAGGCATAAGAGGACTTAAAGTTCGGGATTATACAACTAACCCTGATAACCCGTTAGAGGGACAGTTATGGTATAATAAAACTGATTCAGTAGGTAAGTATCAAGTACCTGTTGTTACAACCACTGGTGCTTGGAGAACAGCTAATCCT
>VMHT01012308.1_pt1 | contig 22758 bp, 43 predicted proteins | sample 4693611 | NCBI WGS metagenome assembly VMHT01 (sample SAMN12280063, study PRJNA550983) | marine metagenome | isolation source: seawater sampled from same location over 5 years 0.02-0.2 micron viral filtrate | place: USA: collected off the coast of southern California halfway between the port... ...
CGTCCCGAACTCATAATTAGGATCTCGTCTACCATTCTTAGCCGCTTGCTTCTTAGATGCTTCACGATTAAAGATACCACGTTCACCACTCCCACTTTCCACTAGAGCCATCCACTCACGCATGAAAGATAAACTGTCAGGCTTCTCAGTATACGACACAGAGTTGTTAGCTAATGCTCTTTGTGGATCATTCTCCCACCATGCACCAGACTTAGCATGACGCATACGATCATCTGATAAGTTACTTAGAGAGATCATAGCAGATCTACGTACACCACCTACAACTACTACTTCCCCTATCTTACACATAATATCGTGACACTCAAGAGAGGATAGTCTGCGTCCTTTAGCTTCTGTGAATACACGGCTTACAAAGTTAAATAAGTCTATCAGGGGGGCTGGTCCTGATGCCCTGCCACCAAAGGTCTTTAGCTTTGCACCTGCTGGCCTAACTCTAGATACATCCCACTTAGGTACTTCACCACTATATAGTAAAGCTATGAGTTGCCTTAGAGACTTAGCCCAACCTTCTTTGCTATCCTTTACGATAATAGTAGTATCGCTATGGAACATAGTGTCAGGTATCTCAGGTAGCTTTTGTATAGACTGACGCTCTACAGAGAAGCCTACTCCTGTACCACATAGTAAGATAAACATAGCTTCATCAAATGCTTTTATATCATCTACAGCTAAGTAAGAGCAATTATAACCTGCTGTATTGTCACGAGCTAAAGCTGGACCAGCAGTCATGAGGGCGCGCATACTAGGGCAAACTTCTAGGTTTAGTATAGCTTCTTCTATCTCTGCTATCTGCTTAGGGTAATCTCCTAAAGCTGGTTTAACTAAGTTATCCATGTACCTAGTTACAGTCTCTCCCCAAGACTCTCTTCTACCTTCTGCTTCTGACCAACGAGCATAACGGGATTTGTGTATAAATGATTGGTAGTCTGTTGGTAGGTAGTTGTCGCTCATTCTTTAGTCCCTCTATCTTTCTTGTCTTCTTTAAACCATATCATTCTATCTATCTCACCACGAGTAAGACCAATATCTTTTAGCTCTCTATCAGTTAACCTATTTAAATGCTTAACAGCATCTCTATGTAGTTGCCACGTAATCATATAGTTAATAAACCTATACCACCATCTACCAAACGCCCTTAATATACTCATCTATTATCTCCTGATCTTTTTATCTTATCTCTATCCTTACGGCTTGTTAGCTTCTCTATATTTATGTCAGCTACTTCATCTAAGTTGTAACCTATGTCGTTAGCTAAGTTAGCTAAGTACCATAGTACATCGCCTAATTCCTTCGCTACCTCATGTCGGTTAAACACACCATCTCTTACTTGCTTCTTAACCTTCTCTGCTACTTCACCTGTCTCACCGCAAAGACCTAAAGCTGGATACAAAACCTTATGTGTTGCAGGGTAGATAGCAAAGCTAACTGCTTTCTGTTGGTATTCTCTAAATCCTATTGTCATACTGTTCTTCCATAAAATTCTGTTGGTTTCATATCTTCTTTGTATAAGTCAAACAAGTACCAACAACAGTTGTCCTTGCCTACACCTTTACTGCCCTCTATCCACTTAACACGACCTATTGATACAACCTTAGAGCAATAAGTCATAAACAAAGCTGACTGCTTAGTGTGCATCCAATCAGCATCAAATAACAACCAAGTAGGACATATAGCCAACCAATGATCTATCAGTGGATGTAATATCTTTCTGTCCCACGGGGGATTAGTTATCATGTAGTCCATTACTCCATAACCACCAAAATCAAGATTAAGAGCATTAGAAGTAAATACGTCAGAATGTCTTGGTTCAATGTCACTAGCATATATACATTCCCCTGTACCTTGAGTTAGTTTACTTATGTGTCTTATTAAGCGTCCGTCACCAGCACAAGGCTCTACATAATCAAATGCGTAAGGTAAGTGTGCTAGTAAAGGCTCTACAGCTTCTATGGGTGTTGGGTAGTAATCTCTGGGTATTCTTTCAAAGTCACTACGTTTACCCATACAACTCCTCTAACCTCTTTAACGACACAAACTCTGGCTCATACATACCATTGTCTATCTCACGTTTTATTACTACGCCCTTCCACCAATCAAGATTAGACTGACCTGCCCAACCTTCTTCAGCACCCTTAAAGCAACCTGCTACAAGTCCTATAGCTCTAGCTCCATCCTTAAACTTTAGGTCACGCTTATGACTGTGACCACAAGTAGAGCTTTTATATCTGTGACCTAACAATGTATTAGCGTGGTGTAATCCAGATACAGCAGAACCAAAGTTACCTGCTTGGAAGAAGTGTGCATACGATACACCGTCATATTCAGCTATAGATGGTCCTGAGTTTCTGTATTCGTGGTAGTCGTCGAACCAATGGTCTGTTTGAAGATGCCCGAAGGAAATCCCGTACTTGTCTCCCTCAAGTCTGGGGTCGCTCTTGAGTGCTTTCTTAATCCTGTTCTCATGGTTGCCTTCGAAGCCAATCCATCTAGGTCTTTTGTACTTTCGTTGACTGGGCTTTTGTCTAAGCCTATCCATAGATTCGTTGTAATGCTCAATATCCTGTTCATAGCTCTGGCTGACAATAGCCTCAGGACTGCGAGTATCAAAACTATTGAGAGAGCGCATATCAGCACCATCCCCAAGGTCGATAATGTAATTGGGGTTAACATCATATATTAATTCTCCTAGCCAATCAAATCTTTCGTTACTTGTAGTAGGGTCTGCATGGGCGCAACTAAATACAACTGCTGTCTTAGACATATTCATTTCCTTCGTAGGGTATATTTATAACTATAGGATCTATAGTAGATAAAAAATAGGACTGGAATTTATAGGCGGCATCAAAGTTAATAAATGGTATATCGTCTTCAAACATCTCCTTAGCTTCTACATCTTCTACACTGCATGTTAACCACCAATCACCCCTAGGGCATTGAAATGGTCCATTGATTACTCTGTGTACGTGGTAAGTTATTTGATCCATTCGTCGGGTATCCTTTTATCTGCATATAGAAAGTTATTCTTCTCACACCACATAGCATATGTAGTCTTAGATCCTTTACGTATCTTGTTCCTACTATTACTGAACACAAACCTTATGTCAAGTTTAGGGTTTTGCTCTCTAACCCTTAGGTGCTTCTTTCTATCTTCTGGTACGAACCTTCCTTTAGATTCAATTATGATACCATTGGGTAGTATAAAGTCAGGGGTGTAAGTCTTGTTCTCTACTAACTTCCAGTTTATCTTAACTGTTTCGTAGCCAAAGTCTACACCCCTGTCCTTGAGGTCTTTAGATATGACATCCTCAAGCCCAGAACGATAACCATTCTTTATAGCTTGCTGTCGGATCTTACTCTTGGTGGTTGCCATATCTCTTCCTCTTCTCTTCTAAGCCATAACAGCCTAGCGTTTTCTATTACTCTTTCCTGATTTCCATCGTAGGCTTTGACGACACAATCCCAGAGATCTTCTTCTGTCTCTGCGTCTTCTAATATCTTCTTAGCCTTAACTGGACCAACACGAAACAGACCTACTATATTGTCTGCTGTATCTCCTGTTAGTATCTGAGTATAGAAGAACTTAATTCCCCCGAAGGGTTCTACGTTAACATAGTCTCCTCTAACGATATTAAAGTGCCAACAAGGTAATTGTAGCATGTCTTTATCTATAGAGGCTACACAAGCCTTATAGTCTAGTCTGGCGGCTTCTTTAGCAATGAGGTCATCTGCTTCTTCTCCTTCGCTTATTATTGCTTGGTACTTGCTTTCCATATGATCTCTGGCGGTCTGCAAGTGTCTAGGTTTCTGAACGCTCTTTCGATTTCCCTTGTAGGGGTGGGACTTAGCTATGTTGTCTCTGAAGTTACCTTTGCCTGTAAGGTACACGACATAATCAAGTCCTATCTCTGGGAATAATACGGTGCTATCTAAAATGAATTGTATGAGGTCATCAACTTTATTTCTTGTATCTTGTGACCCCATCTGTTCAGTGGAGAAGGCCGCACGATAAGCAATTATATCCCCATCGATTAAAACCTTCCCCATATCCATTTAAGTGTCACCCCACATCATCTCACCATCTTCGCACTCGAAACCTACAGACTTAACATAGGTGAAACCAAAAGCATGTGCGGCTTCAGCAAAGAGTTGAGCTAACTCATGGGCTTCTGTAATATCGTCCCTACTCATATCAACGCTTCCGCTGTAACCATCATCATCTTTTTCCATGTACGCATTAACACTTACTCTCATAACACTTCCTTATACAATAAATAGCTCATCATCTTCTGTGACAGCATTGTTTTCTTCATAGGGTACATGATCTGTTATACCTACATTTAGTAGACGAACACCTGCACCTTGAGCATAAATCTCAAACTGAACTTTAGCTTTAGTGCCATTACCTAAAGCACCATCTTCAGAGAAGCTCCATAGTCTTTTCTTCTCTCTTCCTTCAGTTAAGTTTACTACTGTAGGTGCGCCACCATAGTCTATTGTTACAGGTTCACCATTACGATCAGTAAAGTTTTTTACATCGGAGATCTTACGTTTGATCTTCATGTACTTACCTATACCAAGGTCTGCATTACCTTGCCTTATCCTATCACTATTCATAGGATGTAAGTCTAAACCCTCTTTCTCTAGGTGTCCTATTTGTGCTTCTTCAGTAAAGTAAGCATTAGTAATATACTGCCCACCTTGACTGTGTACTGCTTGCGCGGCGCGTGGTCCATCTGGACTTCCCATATCCGCATTTTCTGGAAATACTTTCGCATATTCTAGTATCATATCCATTGTGTATTTAGCCATGTCGAGTTCCTTTCGGCTGTTGGTACTTATATATAATGCCCTTTTTAGGCAAAGTGTAAAGTAAATATAAAAATAAATTAGTGTATGTCTGCGTAGGTCTTACCGAACTGTGCATCCACACCTAATGGTACGTTAAGTTCTAAATTATTATTAAGGTTTTCAATAGCTTGTTCCATTGTAGCCTTAGTTTGTTCTTCTTCTCCTTCTGGCACAAGTGCGATGATTTCATCATGGAATTGTCCGATGGTTTTAATTCCGTAGCGACGACATAAAGATACCCAACTGTCAAAACAAAATACTCCTGTCCCTTGATTTAGTGTAGAGAACTTATCCTTATCACTGCGTAAGCTGTACCAGAATTTAGATACAGGATTCAGTAGCCACATAGAGCCAAATAAGTCCTTTGTACGTACTGTATTAGCTACCTTATCTACCGACCAGTTACGTGACCAGAAGGCTTCTAACAGCACTGTTGCTTCTTCCTTGTTCATACCTGTATTACGTGAGAGGGTAGAAGAACCTACACCATAAGTAGCACTGTAATTTACTACTTTGTAATTCTTACGCAGGGCTGATAAAGACCTCTCACCGCTATTGTGTTTGTCGATGTCTTCTTGTGTAATTATACCTGCGTGTTTAGCTAAGTCTAAGTGTGGATCAAATCCTTCTTTAGACATCTCTTCTACGTAGTCAGGGTCTAGTGGCTTCATGTAGTGACGCTTAGTTGTATCCTCTAGTGAGGTCATGTCAGCACCACATAATGTATAACCATCTGGACAAGTTAGACAGCCTCTTATCTCTTTACCATAAGGCTTATCTACAGCAGGTAAGTTAACGAGAGGCTTGGCGTGTTTAAATCTAAGAGTGTTAGTTAGACCTGCAATGTTAGCTTGCACGTAACCATCTACTTGTGCATTAACCATAGCTTTAATAACACCTATACGATGAGACAATACAGATAAACCATCAAGTAAGTTTATAGCAGGTTCTTTATCTGCTAGTGCTTTTACTGATCTACATAAGTCTGCATCTTTCCTTACTTGTTCTAGCTTTCTATTGTCGCCTGTAACCTTGTCACGTAAAAACTTGTATGTACGTGGTTGCCAACCTAACGAGAATAGCCAATCCTTAACTTGATCTGTACTGTTAGGGTTAGCTCTTTCTTCACCTACCTTAACTGTAAGTGATTGTGTAGACTGTGGTTGTTTCTGATCTTTACATAGAGCTACCCACTTCTCTCCGTTAGATGATAACGACCCATCCTTCTTGTGCATAACTTTAGGTTTGTTACGTACTGCTGTAACAATCTTACGTGGCATAGCATCAGCAAGTAACTCTGTCTTCTCAGCCTTGAGCTTTTCCCACGAGGATAGGTGAGCTTCTGCTTTGCCTACGTCCAATTTCCACTGAAGGGTCTCTTGTTCTTGAGCGCATTGCATCTTGAATGTCATGTAGTCAGTAAACCTGATAAGCTCATCAGGGTCAGGGTATAACTTCTTTAGCTTCATGTGTAGGTCACGCCACAGTCTTACGTTAATCCTAACGTCTTCCTCACATCTGTACTGGTATTCTTCTGGACTTAGGTTTTGCCAATCATCTATCTTAGGTTTAGGTACACCATACATCTCACCATACTGTGCTAGTCCATGCTTCTGTAGGTGGTGGTTTATATACCATGCTAAAGGTAACGTATCTATAATCCTAGCGTCTACCTTTATGCCTAGAATCTTTTCCACTACAGGGGTATCATACCTAACTATGTTGTGACCTATGATTGTATCAGCATTAAGAAAGAATGTACGCATCTCTTCATAATCAAAAGTAGATTGTATTTGACCTTCTTCATTTATGTAAGACAGTACGTGTATCTTTGTAGGGTTAAACCCATCTGTTTCTATATCGAATACTTGCATTATGGACACCCTTTAAGTTTTGATATTTTTATGTTGTAACAATCAGCTTTAAACGTGAACCTGTTATCAGGATCAAATTCACCTTTCTTGTGAAAGTTTGCATCTTGGAAATAGAGTAACTTCTCGTAAAAACCAAGTATCCAAGCCGAAGAAAGATCGTTCTTAACCCTAACAAATGAATAGTAATCACAATTTTGTTTTGTGTTAAATGAGGCTACACTACAATCATAGTAATCTTTTGGTGGGTAGTTAGTTCTCTTTGTTTTTACATCTACAGTTTTACCACTTGGAAGAACTAAATCGTAGTCATAGGTATTTGAGTGAGAACTACCCGTAAAATCTGATACTACTACTTCACCTATAAACCCCGCTAAATTACCTTCTCCTTTTGTTATGGAGTTCCTTAATTGTCCTAATTCTTCAGCTAAACCTTTTGCTCTATCTATATGAGAATCTGTAATTTTAACCTCAATCATACTATAATATCTCCCTCAACATAAATGTATCTAAGTTAAATGCTAACTTACCTGCTTGTCCTTCTTCTGAACAAGGTCTGTTCTTCTCAACCTTTAGGTAAGTCGTGTTACGCTCTTCCATATTGTCAGCTTCCTTATCTCTATGTAGGTCTATGATAACAGATGCACGTTGGCCTATCATCTTACAGTACTTAGGATCGCCATTCTCATTAGTGTGAGCAATAGTTACAATGCCTACGTTAAGCTCTGCCGCTAACTTAGATAGTCTGATAGACAGGTCAGCTAACATAGCCTCTTTGCTTTCTTCTGATGTACCTACAACTACGTCTTGTATAGGCTCAAAGAAAACAAACTTACAGTCACAAGCCTGACTAAAGAATCTTATCTGATCTATTAGTTCATCAGTACCTTGACCATCACCTAAGTAGAATTGATAGAAGTTCTCATCTTTAGTTATGTTACTTATAGCTTCTCTCACAAGGCCATCAGCTTCCTTCTCTTCTATCAAGTCACGTCTTGTCAGGTTGTCACCTACCTCATACGACACAAGCCCCAGTAGCGACCTTAATTTAGTCTCCTCTAAGTGCCATGCGGCTATAGGTATACCTTGCTTTAACATACTGTATTCCATGTAACGCATGAGTTCAGTCTTACCTATACCTGTAGGTGCTTTAAATACTGTGAAGTGTCCTTGCATTAGACCTAGTATCTTATCATCTAATGCTACAATACCTGTAGGATAATAGACGTGTTCTGGGGTATCCTCATACAACTTAAGAAACTGGTCAGAAGTATTCAGTATGTTCTCTGGAGTATGCTTGACTGGCTTCCACCATAGGTTCTTAAAGTCTGCACCTTTACCTGCCTGTAAAAAATCATTGGCATCTTTATATTCACCATGTTGCATACGATAGATCTTGTTAGGGAACAACCTAGCCATACGATCAGCTAAAGCATTACCTGCCTCATCATTATCTACTGACAATATGATCTTCTCGAAGCTACCTAACCAGTCCTTGCAGTTCTCCCATAGCTTCTTAGATGGTGTAGCTGAAGGTAACGACACAACAGGATTAGTATACTGGCTCTTAAGCATCTGTGAAGCTGATAGAGCGTCTAGTTCACCTTCTGTTATTGTAACCATCTTACTACAACCAGCAGGGTATAGGTTCATACCAAATAGTTCATCACCCTTGAAACCATCTTTAGCATAGAAAGCCTTCTCATCTAGCTTGCGTACCTTAATTCCCCCAGAGGGGTATATGTACTCTTGTCTATCGTCATACGTTAGCACGTTATAACCGATCATAGTGTCCCGCAAAATCCCTCGGAGGGGGGTATGTTGACCTTCTGATCTATCTTCAATTCTCTTAGGTGTAAACTCTGTTACGTTCATATAGTCACTTTCTCTTTTTGTCGGATACTTATCTTTTGCCCAAGTGTGCATCTCTTGTCTTGATGGATAACCACTGCCACAAGAATGACACTTACCAAATCCTTCTGTGTTATATGAGAACGCATTGCTAGAGCCACACGACACATAAGGACAAGGTTGATGTATTATGTCTTGATATACTATAGTCATACTTACGTTTCTTTCTATTAGTAATTATATTATTAAGTTAAAACTTACGTTAATACTTAAGTAGGCATTTATCTATAATGCCCTTTTAAGCTAAAGTGTAAGATCACAAATTGTTACAAGTTTGTTACGAATTTCATTTCTCATAGTGTTTAAGTGCATACGAGACATACCTAACTCTTTAGATGCTTCTGTTATGTTATTGTTATTATTATACAAAACTAGAAATACCTTCCACTCTTTGTCGTTTAGTTCCTTCTTTAATGTTTCTATAGAATCTTTTAGCTCATACGACCCAAACAAATCGTCAGCAGGTATTTGTGCCTCATCTGGTTCTACATAAACTGTAGTGTCATTTACAGCCGCATCACGACCTGCCATACCTTTAGGGTAGCTAAGTTTAGATAAACCTACATTAACGTACTGGAACATAGCAGTCCTTGCACTGTAATATAACTTAGGTGGATCATTGATACCTTCGGCTCTCATCTTTAAGCATAGTACTACACCTTCAGAAACTATATCATCATAGTCCTGATGGTTGTAGTACTTACTAGCTAACCTTCTACACATATCTAGTATTTCTTGGTTGTTCATAAGAATAGACCAGTCATATATAACATTGCCTTAACTAATACGAAAGCAAATCCTATGAATGAGAAAGCTACCATAGTAAAAAATAAAATACTTACATACTTAGCGGTTCTTAGTTCTTCTTGTTTCATCTTATCAGTCCTGTAATATGGTTTATAATCACTCATTGTCTTGTAACTCCATTTCTATTGTTCTAGTTATTAATCCACAAGATAGACACTTCTTGCGTCTTCTTATACTTGGGTATCCTAACTTAAAGTATTCTTCTGTATGTGTTACTTTAAGTTTATTCTTGAAGCCCTCTTTTAAACAATCAGGGCAATAAAATATTGGTCTTAAACTCATTTGTGTGTTCTTTCTATATCTTCTACTATAATATCTCTCTTAAATTCTATAGCTTCCTTTACGGGTTCTTTAGCGTATATAATATCATTAAGTCTTTTCATTACATCACTCGTAAGCATGAAATCTCCATGCAGTTTTATCTTTGCCATTAGAACATTACCTCTCCATCTACTATTAGTGTTTTATGCCAAGCTATAGTCTCGGCTCTTAGTGCATAGAACCCTGTCTGCTCGGCTATACTCTCAAGTTCTTCTGTATCACTCTTGAGTATGCCTAGATCCATAAGCTCCATTTCCATCGAAGGGGGTAGATTAACAGTAGACACTTTGATGTACCCTCATTCTTAGATCGCTTGTGCTAAATCTGTGATCTCTGCCATTATAATATATGTCAATACTTCTTTGAGCGCATATATCTCGACCAGTAAAGTCACCATCTTTATACTCCTCTCCAATTATACGAACATCTATTGTATACATCTTTAACAAGTCTTCTAAATCTGACTCTGTAGTGTAAGGTATAATCTCACTTACATACTTAACAGCTTTAAGTTGTGTATATCTCTCTACAATAGTTTGTACTGGTTTAGCTTTCTCTTTTCTATCTACAGTAGGATCAACTTGTAACCCACATATAAGATAGTCACACTGGCTTCTAGCTTCCCTTAACATCTGTATGTGACCTGCGTGTAGTAGATCAAACGTACTACAAGTAAATCCTATTTTCATGTTATAACTCTCTCTTTTCCTCAATCCGCGTACCAATGCAACCACCCCTAACTTTAAATACATTTGGTATTTCTCCTTGATAGTGTTCTTCTGATATTTTCTTATATAAATCATTAAGAGAACCAATAAAGTCACCTAAGAAATCTAGGGACTCAAGAGAACTTCCACACGTATTAAACTCAAAAGTGTGTTCTTCTGTTTCCCAGTTCATTTTACATCGTTTAATCATTATTATACCTCGTTACCTAACCCAAAGATACGACGACCACCTGCTACGAAACCTAGCACACGATCCACATTAAAGCACTTGTAGCCCTTGTTAGTCTTAAGTGTTATGTACCCTGCCTTACGCAGTGCTTCAGCCGCTATACGACCCTTCTCGTTGCCCTTTAAGCCCTTAATTACATTCATGCGTCCAGTGTATGTACGCTCCTCGTTATCCTTAGTTAAGAACTTAACTGTGATAAACTTGTTCTGGTTCTCTGATAATACATTAGTAACCATGTTAGTTGGTAAAGTCATTATTTTACTCCTCTTCTTCTATGATGTTGTCAAAAGAAACCCAAATACACCCATAATCATCTTGTATAATTTCACAGTCTCCTAAATAAGTATTCAGCCACTTAAAGAACTCTTCTCTATTCATTATATGCTTCCTTCTGCTTGTCTATTAATTTCCACCGAGGGGGTATCTTCTTGTCCCTCTTGTTCTACAACGTAATTCCACTCTGCTTCCATGTCAATACTGTATGGTGGTAGCATTGTTAGCGCGTGAGTATTGAAGGCGACAAAATTAGATATTCCTACACTATTCTCTAACGCATATTTTCCAGTGAGTAGTCTAGCTGATTGTTCAGCTTCTTCTAACACTCTCTCACGTCCATCTAAAACTGTAACGCCCTTTCCTTTTCCCTTGTTTATACCTGCAACCTTATATGTTTTATTCTCATCATTACTGCTCATGTTATTTATCCTCTAAACCCTCTAATACAAAGTATGCTCCGCCTAAATACCAACATAGTTCTTTTAGGAATTTCTTTTGGGTTTTCTCTTTATGCTTGTAACAAGATAGACTTTTTTCTATCTCACTTAGTTCTTCCCAGATAGGAAAGATTTGTCTCCTTATTCGCATATCTCTTTTATGTTTATTCTCATTACTGCTCATATCTTTGCTTGCCCTTTAATTATAAATAAATGTCCATCACCTGATATAATTTCTTGTTCACTATTCATTTTATCATCTTTATCCTCATCAAGAGGGTGAGCTATGTAGACTTCATACCCTTGTTGATAAGCATTTAATGCCTGATGGAATAGGTAAGTTTGTATCTCATCAGAATTAGACTCTTCTCTTTTATCATAAAACGCCATAGTAATTATCCTTTTACATCAATTCGTTATCGTGGTTTTGTATTTGTTCTTCTTCACATTCTATACACAACATATCGACACCATCTGATAGTTCGTCAATATCTACTTTCCTATCACAACTCAAACAGTAACCATAGAATAAGCTATCTTGTTCTAAGTCTAACCTAAGTATTCTACTCATCATTATTCTCCTGTTTAAATGAATACTCGTCATACAACGTAGGTATTCTTACACGCCTTTCAACTCCGTCCTGATGGTACTGTAACATTGATTCAGCAAAAGATATACAGCCTACACCTACAAATCCATACTCAGGGGCTTCTTCATACGCCTCATGGTATACTTTTATTAGTTCCACATACAACTCATGTGGTATCTCATCATTTAACAAACCCTTAGTTAGTTCTGTCTCTGTCTTGTAGACCTTATTTCCATCGGAGGGTACTTTATTTCCATCGGAGGGTCTAACGAATTGCCCAGTCTTAGGGTCAATCGGTGGTATCTTATCGCCACTCATTTTACTGTCCCTTCCATTAACCTCATTACATCTTCTGTTAAGCTGTCTATATAAGAATATACATCTTCTGGACTATGGTACTCAAAAGGTTGCCAGTGATATTCTTCTATCATTTTAAGTTGTTCGTCCTCATAATCTAAGTCCCAAAAGTTATCATCTAGATGTTCCGATAAGAAATGTCCTGATAACCTAATGAATAGCTTCTCGTATTGCTTTTGTCTTATTGAGTTACTCATTATTATTCTCCCTTATAACTAACCTTACTTCGCCATCAACCATATCGTCTACAAATAGTATGTCAATACGTTCACATGTATTGTAATTAAAAATACATATAAGCTCATCATCAGTATGATGTTGCCTTGCCTGAAAAAGAAGGCGTTCTAACTCTCTAATTGTCATTGTTATTCTCCTCATTAAGACACTCTATATAAAACTCATCATCAGGACATTTATATTGCCATTGCTTTAATAATCTCTCTGCAAAGTCTTCTGTTTCTATAGCTACAAATAAACCTGCTATCAGGCGTTTGTCTTTTAGTCTTCTTATACAGTACATTTATTATTCTCCTTTTCTTTATCTGTGTAAGTAATATTAAAATCTACATCATAAAGTATGTCAACAGCTTCCATATCTTTTACCTTCTGCCTCGCCTCGTCTTCTGTGTCAGCCTCAATACAAAAAGAGTTATACATCGTAACCCCTACATGGTAAGTATTCATTGTTCATTCTCCCTTGCTAAGTATTCTAAATTAAACCAATGCCCATGTGATTCCAGATAACTAAACTGTCCATCACTTTGTACGTGCAAATAGTGAGTACCATACTTACGATCTTTACTAACTGCAAACCTGTTTCCATTGATACCTAACTTGTTAAGCATCTTGTTAGCATTATCGACTATCTCTTGTGCTGTATACTCGTCACTAGGCTCTTGTAGTTCTATCCACACACCCATAGTTGTTAGTTTTTGTTTGCTCATTTCGTCCTCTAATATTATCATTGTTCTTTATCCTAATCTCTATTACCAATCATTGCCCAGTGGCCTTTTTTAAGGCACTCGTCAGCTAAATCTGATGCTTCTTGGTATGTTAACCAATCGTCATTTACTTGCTTACCTTCGACCCAAACACTATATGCTTTTCTTGTATCACTCATTCTCATTCTCCTTTTCAAACTTAGCTAATGCACGTTCACAGTCTTTATGATCTGCATACATTTCTATTTCTCTCTGATGACAGTAAGCCATAGCTGACAGTTCTCCGTTAACCATTTCTATTTCTTCTACATCTATTTCCATCTCGCCATAACCTAAGTCAATATAGACTCTAGTGTCTACGTGCCTACCATATTTTGTTCTAACTATTTCCAACATTATATCCCCATCTGAATATTAGTTTCATGTATTGAGCTACCTATGTTTACAACATCAAGTGCTTCCAAGTAAGTTAAATCGTGGTCTTCTGCTAACTTATCTACAGTAAAGTAATTGTTTACATAATCTAGGTACATATTTACTAATTCATTATTACTGTATACTTCTCTTGTATTCATTATGATTCTCCTTCTATATTTCTGTTAACACTATATTATTAATTATACAACCCCTGATTTCCATCGGAGGGTATTCGATTTCCATCGGAGGGGGTTCTCGATTTCCCACGGGGGGTACTCGATTTCCATCGGAGGGTATATTTGCAACACCTGTGACATTCTTGCAACGTGACATATTTACCACAGTGACATATTTGCAACGTGATATTATTACAACTTGACGTGACATATTTACAACGTGATATAAATGCAACTGATTCTGTATTCTGTATTTTATCTATTGACAGTGACATAATTGCAACACCCTAAGCGAATCGTTATAAGTGATTCGACCCTAGCACAGAATGATTCGCAATTGTCAATAGTGATAAATATGCAACTGCGACAATATGACCACTTGACAAGATTGTTCATGATTCGTTCTGCAAGAGTAAGCTATGCGTCCAGTGCATAAGAGCCATGCGTCTACTGCATAGATAAGTTTTGATTCGGCATCAGTCCATTTTAACACAGATTTGATTTTGAGTATATAGCTAATTTTGCATACCTGCTATGCGTCCAGTGCATAGATAAGTTTTGATTCGGCATCAGTCCATTTTACCATGATTCGCTGAGTCTTGTCAATAGCATCTCAAACGCTCAAATTAGCCCCTCTGACGGCCTCTAGGTCTCTGGGCTATGCTACTATATAAAATTGATTCGGCGGCGTTACAGCGTGTCAACCCCATAAAACGACATATATTTTTGCATGTTTATGATTCGTTCCCCTTGACAAGCATTTGTTCATGATTCGTTCCGCGACCTATATTTTTTTGCTTGTTCTGTGTTTGTTCTCCTTGCACTAAAACGAATCGCATGCTATATAATAAGGACAAATTAACAATGGCACAGGAGGCCGAATCAGATGACTAACCAAACCCAAATAGACTTAATGCTAAAAATCAGACTAAGAGGTGAAGGCCTTAGAGATAACGGCCTATTAGCCTATCATACCGAGCTTAACGAATATGCAGAAGATGCAGGGACTTTCTTCACCGAGCAGTTCGAAAAAGAACTAGTTCAACTAATGGAACTAGCCAAGCGTTATAATGATGAAGTAAAGGAGCTAGTAAAATGAGCATCTGGTTTTTAGTAATCTGCCTAGCCGCTTTTATATTCCCTTACGCTCTGGTGGCTTATGCCATCAGACAAGAGGAAGACGAAAAATGATTATCAACATTATAGCAATTACTTTAATAGTATCATCAATTATAATTATCTTATCAATGGAGTCTAACTAATGTCTATTTTTCATACGCCACAATCAAAAACAGAATTACAAGATTGGGTTAAATCTACAAGTGAGCCTATGGCAATGATAGCCGTAGGCATGGCAGAACAGCTTTATAAGTCTAGAATTAATTATCAACTTCTTGTGCAAATGGTCTCTAGCACTTTTCTAGATTCACCCCTTCCAATGAACTATTCAGATTACGAGGAACACGACATCATCAATATTATTGAAGACAATCTTCAGTATCAGTTCCAAGAATTAGACCCTCATACAGTGCTAGAAACTATTGAGTCAATCGCTTCAGAAATTACCCACAATTTTAATAAGGATGTATCATAATGCCTAGAATGGACAAACTCAGCTCATATAAAACAGTCTGGATAGATAACGAGGAAGGAGGTTTGGTTATCTACCAGAAGACCAAGGTTGTCGAGTGGGACAACAATGGAAACGTGACTCTTAACTCAGATGGTTGGACTACACCCACCACAAAGAACAAAATGAACCAAGCATCAAATCAATTCTGTTTACAGTTTGGTGTAGTACAGCGCAAAGGCGAATGGTTTGTAACATTAGATGGTTGCGATGATCTACCTTATTATGATGGTATGACATTCAACATATATACAGCGAGGGTTGCGGCATGATTATTAAAGTTGGCTATTATAACCCGCAAAACGTCCTCTGCTGTTGGCGTGAGTGTTCTTCGAAATTAGAGGCTGTTTCATTTTGCGAGCAATTTAACACCCGATTTAAGCATATGTACGCCCAAATTATTGAAACGAAAACAGGAGGTTAAATTACTTTTGAGCCTGTCGGTTGGTGTATTTTAGAGCTTATTCCCTCCCAAATATAATCTAGATATGCCAGCCGATTCGCTCAGTGAGTGCAACAGTTTTATTTGTCAAGGCCGAATCACTTTGGTGAGACCCTCCGAATCACTACGGGCGAATCACCTGCGGCCCTCTTATCCCTATGATTTCCAACATAAAAAAAATAAAGTAGGTTCGAAGGGGTGTCATATTGTCACAGGTACGGCGGGTATATCATTTTCCCACGGAGTCATTACAAGAGAACGACACAAGAAAGCGACATTCGCTACCCACTTAAGTAAGCTGTCAAGAAAAAAGAACTGTTATATATCAACGACTTATAAAATAGTTAAAATAATTAGTTTACACTTTGGTATATTTAGGCATTATATATACATAAGAGGTACTACTTACGTTTCTCACATTAGGTTATATAACTTAATGATATATATTACTAAATATAAAAACGTAAGTATATACGTAAGTAGTAGCCTATCAAATTCCCCCTACAACCATGACGAACCTTTCCACTTGTCGCTAACAAAACTAGATGTGGTCATGCCGATGATGGGTTTATTTATTAAGGTACAGAAGAACTATGACTATCCAAGCTACAAAGTACAGCGAGATAATCGCTAAGAAAGTTACTGAAGGCATCAGGAATGGTGTCTCTGTAAAAGATATTATGGGGTCGATCCAGCAATATCAAAACGCTCCTTCCAGTTCAGCTACATTCTATAAGTTGTATGGAGAACTAATATCACAGACTAGAGCAGATATAATAGGTAAGATAGGTAATGTCGTTATCAATAATGCGTTACAAGGTGACTTTAAAGCCGCAGAGTTTTACTTAAGATCTAAAGGTGGATGGTCGCCTAACAGTACTGTGAATGAAGTAGAGCAAGAGGCAGACCCAGATGAGGATCTAGCCGCAGTAGATAGCGTTATGTCGCTACTAGGAAAGAATATAACTCCCGATGAAAATAACAGCTGATGACTTAAGAGCATTACCCGATGCAGAAGTACACAGAATACTAAAAGAGATTGGACCTGCAAAGGCTGATGAGCTTAGGTATGATTGGAACTTCTGGGCTAGACCAGATCAACTAGAACCTAAAGGTGACTGGACAACATGGATAGCATTAGCTGGTCGAGGCTGGGGTAAAACTCGCGCTGGAGCAGAATGGGTAAGACATCGAATTAAGAAGGGTGACAAGATTGTTCATTGTGTCGCACCAACTAAAGGTGATGTAAGAAGAGTTATGGTAGAAGGAGACAGTGGACTTCTAAACGTCTGCTGGAAAGGTGATAAAACATATAGAGGTAAACACATAGGTTTCCCTGTTTGGTCGCCAACTAATAGTACACTAACATGGGAGAATGGAGCTAAGGCTGTTTTCTTCTCTGCTGAAGATCCAGAACGATTACGTGGTCCACAGGCTTACAGTGCTTGGACTGACGAACTTTGCGCTTGGCGCAATGCACAAGAGACTTGGGACATGATGATGTTCGGTCTACGTCTAGGACGTAAGCCACAAGTCTTTGTAACAACAACCCCCAAAACAACAAAACTACTAAGAGGTATAATTGCTGATGATAAGACATACATCAGTAAGGGTAGCACATTTGATAATGCGGCTAACTTAGCAGGTACTTTCTTAGATGCAATTAAGAAGACTTACGAAGGCACACGTCTTGGTAGGCAAGAATTATACGCAGAGATATTAGACGAAGCGTCAGGTGCGCTTTGGAATAGGAAACTCCTACATTCATGTGAGATAGACAAGGACGAAGTTCCTCAGTTAGCACGTATCATAATTTCCATCGACCCTGCGGTCACGGCGAATACTGATAGCGATATGACTGGTATAGTTGTCGCTGGCATAGATGTTAATGGAGTAGCCTACGTATTAGAAGATCACACTGATCGTTACACACCGCAACAATGGGCATCTAAAGCCATTGAGTTATATCGTAAACACATGGCTGACCGCATAGTAGCGGAGAAGAACCAAGGTGGAGATATGGTGCGTCACACTCTGCACACTGAAGACGAAAACGTGCCAGTCAAACTTGTACACGCAAGTAGAGGCAAAATGGCTCGTGCTGAACCTGTCTCTGCTTTATATGAGCAAGGTAAAGTCAAACACGTCAAAGGATTGAATGATTTAGAGGATCAGATGGTACAGTGGGAACCTTTAGGGTCCACAGGCTCACCAGACCGTCTTGATGCAATGGTATGGGCTATAACGGATCTATCACTAAACGGATATGCAAAACCACAGCTAGTTCTGGCATATTCTAACGCTAAAGGCTTAAAGTAAAATGGTAAAGAAACTCTCACAGACGGAATCGACAGCGATACTAGGTATCTCTGGTGAAAATACAATTAACGGTCAGATAAGGTCTGATGAGTTTCTGCCTGAGTTACGAGGCAAAAAAGCGATACGAAAGTACCGTGAAATGCGTGATAATGACAGTACTATTGGTGCGGTTATGTACGCTACAGAACAGGTTTTACGCGATGTAGACTTAAAAGTATATCCTTGTGACGATTCTGAGGAAGCTAAACGCGAAGCTGACTTTGTTGAGAGTGTTTTATGTGATATGGATCATACGTTAGATGATCACATAGCTGAAGCTCTATCTTGTTTGTCGTATGGCTTTGCATGGTTCGAAGTAGTATACAAACGTAGAGTTGGTCCTACTCAATCAAATGATAAGAAGAGATCTAAGTATACTGATGGTAGAATGGGTGTACGTAAGATAGCAATGCGCGCACCTTGGACAGTATCTAGGTTTGATGTAGATAATAAGACTGGTGACATACAAGGTGTCTATCAAGATGGTGGTTATGCAGGTACTACGAAACATTATATCCCTTCTCGTAAGAGCTTGTACTATCGTACTACTAGCCTTAACGGAGATCCTAGTGGTCGTTCTATCTTGCGTAACGCATATACTTCTTATGAGTATCTTAATAACTTACAAGCTATTGAAGCGATTGCTGTAGAGCGAGAGTTAGCAGGTATTCCAGTAGCACGTATTCCCTCGGAGTACCTATCCCCAGATGCTACATCCTCACAAGTACAGTTTAAGTCTAATCTTGAGCAGATACTACGTGACGTTAAGTTTAATGAACAAGGTTACATAATTACTCCTTCAGATACATACCCTGATAAGGATGGAAGTCCTACTAATATTAGGTTAGTTGATGTGGAGCTTATGTCTTCAAGTGGTTCTAGGAACATAGACATTGACCCCATAGTGAAAAGGTATCAACACGATATTGCTAGGAGTGTCTTGTCAGAGTTCCTAATGCTTGGTAGTCAAGGCGGTTCATACGCTTTGTCGAAGAGCAAGACAGACTTGTTCCTCCGCGCACTTGAGAGTTACATCCAGCAAATTGTCGATGTCCTCAATAAGCAGTTAGTCGAGAGACTGTGGGAGTTGAACGGTCTGGATTATTCGTTAATGCCGACTATTGAAGCTGGCGATGTTGCACCTCACGACTTACGTGAGATTGCAGGGTTCTTGCGTAACCTTAACGGCGCAGATATTAGCGTTAGTGACCATCCAGAGGTTATACAAAACCTTATGGACATAGCAGACCTAAATTATGACCCCGATAGGGAAACAGAAACAGAAGAGCAAGAAGCTCTAGAAGAACAGGAAGAAGAATAATGGCATTTTTAGACAACAGAGTGTTTGACAATGGTTTAACCATACTAGACACAGAAGCAAACGTAGTTCACGTAACCTCAGCAGAAGCTACAACTTATGCGGCGGCTACATCTACACTAACACTAGGTAACTCTACCTCACTTTCCATCGCGGCTCCTTCGGATCGTACTGGTGGTGGACGTAAAGTAACTGTATCAGCTATCTCAGATGGTTCGATTACAGGTACAGGAACAGTTACTCACTACGCTCTAGTAGATACTAACAACTCACGTTTGTTAGCTACAGCGGCTCTCACAGCATCACAGTCAGTTACAAGCGGTAACACATTTACACTGGCTTCATTTGATATTGGTATCCCTGATCCATCTTAAGGAATAAACTATGGCACTTGTTATTAAAGATCGTGTAAAAGAAACAACTACTACAACTGGTACTGGGACTTACACACTAGCAGGTGCTGAAGTTGGTTTTCAATCTTTCTCTGCTATCGGTAATGGTAACACTACTTATTATGCTGTTACTGATGGTGGAGATTGGGAAGTTGGTATTGGCACGTACACTGCTTCTGGAACCACTTTAGCACGTACAACAATACTATCATCTTCTAACAGTAATAATGCTGTTAGTTGGTCAGCTGGAGAGAAGTTTGTATTTGTAACTCAACCTTCCTCTAAAGCAAACTATCTTGATGCGTCTGGAAATGTAACTGGAACGCAGTTTGACGAATATTTAGACTTTAAAACAGCATCTTCAAACCCTTCCCACACTGAAGGTCGTGTTTTCTATGATCAAACAAGAGACAGTTTAGCATATTATAACAGCGATAGCGCAATTACAGTACATACAGGTCAAGATAGTTTATTGCGTGTTTACAACGATACTGGGTCAACCATTACGGCTGGAACGCCAGTGTATCTAACTGGTGAAAGTAGTTCTATACCTACGATTGCACCAGCAAGTGCGTCTAGTACAGTTGAAGTCAGCTATGCAGTAGGCGTTGTTTCTACAGATATAGCTAATAGTTCAACAGGATTTGTTGTAACTGGTGGTATTGTTTTCTTTGATACATCATCATTGACTGCTGGTGAAAGAGTTCATGTTGGTGTAACGGCTGGAACATTACAGGAAGCCGCACCTTCATATCCATATTTTGCTACAGATATTGGTTTATGTTTGGTTTCATCTGCATCAGGTGGTTGTGTCTATGTAGAAATAGAACATCATACATTTGAAGTATTTAGAGTAACTGGTAATTCACACTTTGACGCTGATGTTACTGTAGACGGAGATCTAACTGTTAACGGTACGCAGACTATTACTAATAGTAACAACATATCTCTATCTGGCGCGTTTAACTACTTCAACTCTGGGGATACTATCGGAGAAAGTAATACAACTCACACTGGTACAGGCTTAGATGATGCTGTTTTTACTGGTCACTATAAGGGTACAAGTTCTAATAAGACATTTAAAGTTAAGATTACTACTTTACATACAGGTAATGACGAAGACTTCTTCAGATGGTCAGTAGATAACTTTACAACAGAATCTGCTGAGATTGAAATAACAGGTAACGATCAAACTTTAGAAGATGGTATAAGCGTAAAGTTTAATGCTACTAGAGGTCACACGCTAAACGACATATGGTCTGGAACAGCTTCCCCAATTAATGTAGATACTGGTATAGCATCAAATAGAAATACTGGTACATCGGGAGTTGGTTATACTCATGTAGGAACTTACTTTGACGTATCATCTGGTTATTGGACATTCTTTGATGAGTATGCTCCAGAACCTACAGGTACTATAGATACTGGTCACGCCTCATTTTCCTACGGGACTATAAAAGTAGATGCTGTGATAGGAAACCTAACAGGAAACGTTACAGGTACTGCATCTAATGCTTCCCAACTACTTAATGCTAGAACTATTAGCCTTAGTGGAGATGTAACTGGTTCAGTGTCGTTTAACGGTAGTGCAGATGCAGATATAACAGCTACAGTAGTTAACGACAGCCATACACATGACACCCGATATGTGCAAAAGGCTGGCGACACAATGACAGGTACACTTAATGCTACAACAGTAGACTTTGGTGACTGGACTATAACTGAAAACGGAGGTTCTCTATATTTCGCTTATAGTGGAACAAATAAATTCAAACTCGACAGTAGCGGAACATTGTCTGTAACTAATGACGTACAGACTGACCAAACAATAACATAAGCTAATAGTGAGTACACGAAGATGGCAGTAAAAATAAACGGCACTGAGGTAATTGACGACAGTAGAAACGTAGTAAACGTGGGCAATGTCGATGGCAGAGATGTAGCTTCTGATGGTAATAAACTAGACAATATATCCTCTAACGCGGATGTTACTTCTACAGCTTTACCTACAGCATTGACAGGCTTGTCTACTAGTGCATCTCCAGCGTCTGATGATCTTATTGTGTCGTATGACACTTCTGCTGGTACTTGGAAAAAAGCTACTGTTACAGCTACTGCTCTTCAAGGTCAGAAGGGACAGAAAGGACAAACTGGAGCTACTGGATCTCAAGGTATTCAAGGTAATACTGGAGCAACTGGTAGTGACGGTTCCGCTGGAGCTAAGGGTCAAAAAGGTGAGGTCGGTGTAACTGGTAGTACAGGATCGACTGGAGCTAAGGGTCAAAAAGGTGAAGTTGGAGTTACGGGTAATACTGGGTCTACAGGCTCTACTGGACAAAAAGGTCAGAAGGGCGAAATAGGTGTTACAGGAGCTACAGGTAGTGCTGGATCTAATGGTTCGACTGGTCAGAAAGGCCAGAAGGGCGAGGTTGGCGCACAAGGTATACAAGGTACTGCTGGTAATACTGGGTCTACAGGCTCACAAGGTCAAAAGGGACAAAAGGGCGAGATAGGTGCTACTGGAGGTACTGGTAGTACTGGACAGAAGGGACAAAAGGGAGAAGTAGGAGCTACTGGTTCTACAGGCTCTACTGGAGGTACAGGTTCCCAAGGTATACAAGGACAAAAAGGTCAAAAAGGTCAAACTGGCTCTACAGGAAGTACAGGGTCTACAGGCTCCCAAGGTCA
>VMHT01067745.1_pt1 | contig 22746 bp, 33 predicted proteins | sample 4693611 | NCBI WGS metagenome assembly VMHT01 (sample SAMN12280063, study PRJNA550983) | marine metagenome | isolation source: seawater sampled from same location over 5 years 0.02-0.2 micron viral filtrate | place: USA: collected off the coast of southern California halfway between the port... ...
CGCGCCAGAGGAATGAGCTATAGATGTGCACTACGTTCCGACAGTGGTTATCAATAGGAGTGAGACTGATGCGTCTAGCGTACTCATTCTCGGATTCGTTCTGATAGCCGGTCAGGTAACTGCCGTTTTTGTACTCTTGGCCCCCAGCGTATGACCGAAGGTAGAACTCCCACCTGTCTTGGTTAGCATCATAGTCGGGATGTTGATACTCAAGGTTGTTCATGCAGTCCACCTAGTCGGTTGTTCTGTGGTGCGCTCTTTGCGAATCGGGAAAAGATACTCTATAGCGTAACCGAGCGCATCATTCATATGGTCGAAGCCGTCCTCTTTGTTTGGCTGGCTTGTCCCCTCTTTGTACGTCTGCCGCTCCAGCGATGAGATCACTTGCTTGCACTTGGGATCGACTAACAACGTGCGCTGTCCTGTCGATGACATCAGCTTACTATTCACAGAGTTGATCCGATCTCGCACTGGTGGGTGACTGTTTCTTAGCTTCACCCGAAAGCCTGCGTTTTGCAGGATAGATAAGTCAGTCCTACCGCCTGCACTTGTCTTGCGTTGCTTGCTGGCTGGGTCTGGGTAGATCGTGACCTGATGCTCTCGGTATCTTTGCAAGATCTCGTCTGCCATCTCGTCAGTATTTGACCCGTATATAACGATCTCGTCTATAACGTGCATGGTGTTGCCCGCTTTGACCATAACGACTGCGCTCATGGGGTCGAGGTTGAAGTCCATACCGATATGAAGTTCATCAGCAAGAAACCCTTTTCTTACGCTCTCCTCTCTGCTGAATGCGTAATATATTACCCCTGAGTAAGTGACAAACTCGGCCTCATACTCCTGTGTGAAGGTTCGCTCGTCTAGGTCTGATCTCGCTTGGTCGATCTCAGCCGCCTCAACATTGCCGCCTTGGATGGTCGTGTACTGAAAGGCTTGCCAGCCCTCCTCTTTGTCCGCGCCTCGCGTCCATAAGTCGTAGAAATGATTGCGCCCCTTTGGTGTGCCGATGAACAATGCAGACCCTAGCCTATCGCTAAGACTGGGACGAAGCACCTCAAACCATGCCTCTGGTCTCATATCAGCGAACTCATCCATCACCACGAAATCTAATGCTCTCCCCCTTAGGTTGTCAGGTTTCTCTGCACCCTTGAGTGAGATCGTTGAGCCATTTCTAAGCGTGAGCGATAAAGCAGTCTCATTGCGCTTGGTTGCGTATCCATCTGGCAGTGCATCGTTAAGCATATTCCACGCGATCTCTTTCGCTGCCTTATATGTTGGGCAGACTAGCCAACAGTTCTTATCGTGACCTGCTAGTGCCGCTTTGATTAGCTCATGGACTGAGAGAAAGGTCTTGCCGAACCGCCGCCCTGCGACAACGACTCGGAACCTGCTCTCATCAAAGAAGATGTCATCCTGTGGCTTTGTTAGCTTCATCAGCCCGCTCGATGATGATAGGCGGCAGATCTTGTGGCTCTGGCTCTGGCATATCGCTTTGACCTAACCAGTTCTTACCTAGCCAAACCAGCATGGTCGTATTGCCGTCCATGGCTGCACTGTATTGTCGTCTGCGTAGGCTCATCTTGCCTGTGGATGCTTTTTGTTTGAAATAGTCCGCAAAACTGAGCTTGTGCTCACGATGACATGCCCTGTTAAGGGTGTCGTAATCGACGCCAAGGATGTTGGCTTGCTCCTCACCTGTGCAGTGAATAGCGCATAGCTTGTCCACTTGATCCCAGTCTATTTGCTTTTGAGGTCTAGCCACTCACAACCTCCAAAGGGCGCTCTAGCTGTGCCGTTTTTCCTGTGAAGGATTGCCAGCGATTTACGATAACATCGCAGTATTTGGGGCCTAGCTCCATCGTATAGCAAATTCTGCTAGTCTTTTCGGCACCCATTAGCGTCGTGCCCGATCCAGCAAAAGGCTCCATACATAGACCCCCTGCAGGAAGGCTTGATCGCATGACTCGCTCCATCATCGCTACAGGTTTTGGGGTGGCGTGACCGTGGCGATCCTTACCCTTTACACGGTCGAATCTCCAAACATCTGACATTTGATCGTGACCGCTATCAAAATAAGCTCTACTTGCATAAAACTTGGCCTTTAGGTCGTCGTATTCCCTTTTTAGGTCGTCGTATTCTCTTTCAAAATGTTTCCCCTGAGCTAGATCTTGTATTGCTTGATAGCTCTCTTTCGTCGGGAAAGACCACTGCGATGTTGTCCAGTAGTGAGTGTGGGTTGAGTTTGTTGCCATTTTGATTTGTTCGTTCTTTAGCCCAGACTTTTCTTTTTCTTCGACTAGGTAATGTCTCAGGCTATCCCAGCCAGACCAGTAGTTGTCTGCATTGTTGTTGAATCCTTGTTCACCCAGCATAAAGAAAAGGCAGTGTTCACCCATGTTGGCGAATTGCCGCAAATTGCCCATGCCATCTTTCCCCCAACTAACCCCTTCTTGATGCCATAAAATGTCATTCCTAAAAGTTAAGCCCTCGGAGGACGATAAACCTCCTGCATACCATAACCGCCACAGATCCTCAGAATTACCCCAGATATACGCGCTCCCATTATCTTCTACGAAGATCCTACAGGTATTCCACCAATCCATCTGGAACTGATCGAGTTGTTGTTTGTACAAATTATCATTTAACACGCCATCGCCTTCCTTGCCCATCCCATAAGGGGGGTCTGCGTGTATCAGTGCGGCTTTTTTTCCAGCCATTAGCTTGTCCACATCATCAACACTGGTAGAGTCGCCACACATCAGACGATGGTTCCCCAGTATCCAAACATCCCCTCGCTTGGTTATCGGCTCCTCTGGCGCTTCTGGCACCTCATCCTCGTCGGTCAGCCCTTCTACGACTTCAGGCTCCAGAATGGTATCCAACTCAGTCGGGTCGAAGCCGGTCAAGTCTATGTCAACGTCCAACTCTTTCAGCCGATCAATCTCAACCGCTAACAGATCGTAATCCCACCCCCCGTTCTCGGTCAGTTTGTTGTCTGCTATCACATACGCCTTGCGCTGCGCTTCCGTCAGCCCTTCAAGGGTTATCGTAGGCACTACTTTAAGATCGAGCTTTTGCGCTGCTGCCAGTCTGCCGTGCCCTGCGATGATCCCGTTATGCTCATCAATCAAAATCGGATTGTTGAACCCAAACTCTTTGATGCTGGATGCTACTTGCGACACCTGCTGATCGCTATGCGTGCGCGGGTTGTTGGCGTAGGGAATTAGGTCTGTCGTTGCTATATACGCAACCTCTAGCTCACTCAATGATTGACTCCTCAGCGTGCCTTGTTGCTTTCTACCATCAGCATCATTGCCTTTCTCTTTGCCTCTGGTGATAGTTCTTGGAAGTGATACACGCGCACACTGCTTGCATCATGGCTGGCACCCGTGTGCACAACGCCTCCTGGCATCGCATGGGTTTCGCCCTCATACGGGGTGCCGTCAATCCTGTAGTGTGTTATTCCCTTCATCGCTTTGTTGCTCTCCTGACTGCTTTGCGTTCCGCCTCAGTGTAACGAGCCGATCCTTTGCCCGCTCTTGCGGCTTTGTTCTTTGCTCTCGATCCCGCTGCTTTCTGGCCCGACGATAAAGCCTTGCGAGCCGCTTTGGGTAGGTAGCGAGACTTGCCTTCTTTGCCCACATAATCCCAATCTTGCTTTGTCCACTGGCTCAGACGATTGCTAGCTGACTTTCTACCTGAATACTTACCGCCAGCGTCCTTGTAATACTTAACAGCAAGTTGTGCCGCTCTGCCCGACCACTTTCCGCCCATCTTCCGCTTGGCTCTGGCTTTGGCCCTGTCCCAGATTTTAGGGTTCAGTCTCTTTGCTGTCTCTGCCATTACTTGCCGACTCCCTTCACCCGCTCATACGATCTAGCGCCACCTAGTCCGAGCATCCCAAGAAGTAAGGGCATCATAACCCCAGCGTCAGCTTGAGGTATCACCACCCCGAATCCCGCAGCTATCGGCGCTATTAGAAAGTTCACCATAAGACCAAGGACGCAAACATAACCAGCCAATGGTCTCCAAGATGATTGGAACCAGTTACCTTTCGCATCAAGTTTGAGAACCTCAATTTGTTCCAAAGCGATCTGCTGACCATGTTTCTCGGACATGGTGCTGATCTCATGGGCCAACTTGTTTTTGGTGTCTGCGTCAGGGATAAATTTATCGAGCAACCCCGTGACTGGCCCGATTAGTTGACCGACTATGCTCATCGACCGTTGCTCCTGTTTTGCCAAGCCTGCGCACCGAAGAACGCTGAGATCACGGCGGCTACCGAGACGAAGTAAACCGCTGCCATATCGCCCAGGATTGAGGCCGCTTGGTTCATGCCAAAGAACTCGCTTGCGACAACTAACGATGGATATAAAAGCATTCCCCATAAGGCGAACCAACTCATAGCCCTCTGTGCGTCTGCTCTCTCATGCGCTAACTGCATCTCTTGCAACTTCTCTGAGGTTTCCAGTTCTGAATCACTCACCACACCGTCGCCGTCTAAGTCCTTGTCGGCGTAGATTGAGCCTTCTTCAAGCCGCTTAGCCGCCATCAGTTTTCTTGGCCCTTGTAGCCTTTGGCATGACACCTGACACACTGGTAATCTTCAAGGTGAAGTCTTTACCTGCTGCCTCAAACAATCGCTCTAATGCGACCTTGCTGCTGTTTACAAAAGGCGCTTGTCCATTGAATCCCCACCCTAGTCCCGGCGCTATGCATCCTGCCAACTGTGTCGGCTTATTGGCTGAGTGAAATAGTATGTGTGTCCTGCCCTTAACATCTTTGACCTGTACCGCATCTGGGTACTTGTCGCTGCTGTAATCCTCGCACTCATACTCGCCCTCTGGGATACACGAAATCCAAGGCTCGTTATTGCGCCATGCTCTCTCAACCGTGAAGCATGAGAAGTCTATATCAGCGCCCTCAACGGTCAGCTTTCCTGCCGTTCCCTCTGGTGCATACGCGAATCTTTCGATCACTACCTTCATCTGGCCTCACTTTCAAGGATCGCAAAAGCTGCATTTTTACCGATTTGTGATCCTTTATTCTAGCAGATTCGTAAAGAAAAAGTTTATTTGCTGATTTTATTGTTTATACTTTTAGTTTATACTGTGCTTGTCATTAAGGAGAAACGACATGGCTATCACAAACGGAACCGAGGTCGAGTATCAGGGGCGCGTTCTGCGTGTTTCTGGAAGGACTCTCAACGATATGTTCGTGGACGAAGTCGATGTGATCGAAGACGACGGGCATATCAGGACGATCATTCTAGGGCAACAGCCGAGCGATCACCGATCAGCAACGGTCGATGCATCCCCAGAGTGGCTAGACAAAAATCGCGCATACGAGAAGCGTCGGGACGCTGAGAGACTAGCTCACGCCGCACGAGATACAGGATTAACGCCAAAGCAGTTCGCAGACGTACAGAGTGCGCTCGCGTCAGAACGTGTAAGCAGAACAGACATCGCTATCAGGCTTCGTGATCATCAGAGAGATTCTTCGCCTAGCAAGTTCATGCATGGTCTGGCTGATCAAGTGATCGCATGGGCTAAGACGAATCCTAGTGACCGTAAATACCGCACTCCCTTGAGTGTCAAACAAATTACTTATTTCAAATAGGCAGCGCCAAAATGTCTAATCACTACACAGATGTGCTACTCGAAAACTTGTACTTGGAAGCTATCGACAAAGGCATGACTGACGAGGAAGCTGAGCAGTACGCCAACAAAGAGTCCGAAAAATATGGAGACCTGCCATGCGAATTAGACTGAGATACCCTCTGTTGCTGCTTGTGATCTTGGCTTTCGGTTATGCCGGCAATGCAGACTTTGATGACGCTCTCGCTGAGGAGCAACGATACATTGAGCGCGTCTGTGATGGCGCTCACTCTGATTATTTATCACTAGGAGTCACCTGTGCCGAAGTACCACGTCCTCTACCATGAGCTAGTGACTAAATACATTTTGGTTACTGCTGATAGCAAGGAGCAGGCAGAGATGCTTGCCTGTGAAGATCGAGGTGTCTGGCTACACTTACCTGAAACGACTAGCCACCATTGCCTGCGCGTTTGGGACTCTTCGGTTCCGCATTTATCGCACGAAGAGATCCACGAAGTCCTAGCCGACGCTCATGCGCTAGAATCTGCTGATTGAAGTCCTCGATCATATCTCGATAGTCCGAAGCATAGAGCTTATGCACATCTTTCTTCGTGGCGATCATATGATCAACGAAGTCTCTGCCGTAATAGTCAACCATCCAGAGAGTATATGAGTGGGGCGCAGTTCCATGCTTCATTGAGAAGCTGTTGCAGCCTTTGCACTGAGGGTGGACATTCTCAATCTCCAACGCCCATCGGCTTGATGAACCCTTAGCGATGAAGTGCCCACCATCCATGCTGCGGAAGTGATCTACCTTGCCGCAGGTTACACAATGACAGAACCCACTGTCGTCAGCCGCTTGTAATCTAGCAAGCAACTGTATCTTTTCGAGCGCCTTTGCTCTCAGTGTTTTAGGCATTAGACACCACACATCCCATCGCACTCGTCCATGAAACTGAAAGTCTGCTGATTTTCTGCTGGATCACTTAAGTCTGCCTCATCGAGCGGCACCTTGCTTCTGTGTAGAAATAACTGATTGCCCTTCGTAGTTTTGTTGATTCCGTTGCGAATCAAATGGTCTACCACCACTGCCTCCGTCCATGACTTTTTGTCGTTAGCTTTCATGTCACGCCATGTAGCGTTGTCGTGATACGGACAAAAGGTGCAGGCGCTTTTTCGCGGAAGCTCGTTGAAGCCGTTATCTTTCATCCATTGCAAGCAATGTATGCGACTCATTCGGCGTTCAAGTAAGGGCCAGCGGTTCTCTATCCACTTGTGCGGAGCCATTTTCATGCGTTGAATTTCGTCTTGGCTTATTCCGATCCACTGCTGCACTGCCACTTGTTTGGGCGCACGTTGCCGTGGTTGTAAACCGATCAACTCACGTAACTTTTTGAATATGGGCTGAATTTTGTAATCAGAGGTGCATTGTCGAAAAAGCATTCCCCCCCCACTGACGGAGTCAACAAAAAGAGGAGGGTTTGGAACCCTTGCCCCAGTCTGAGAGCTAGCGATCAAGTCCTCTCTCAAACTGCCCGCAGTAACTCTGTAAATAGGAAAAGGCAACTGCGTTTCAAGCCAATCGAGCCACTCATAAACGTGGTCTGGCTCTGCTTGGGTGTCGGCGAAGATGGCGCAGTCAGGCATTGGCGTTATCTCGCCCTTTGCCGCCATAAGCGCCATGACTGATGACTGCACGCCAGCGCCAAGGCTGATGACTGTGATCATTAGACAATACCGCGCTGGTTAGCTTGATTCGTTCGTTCTGCATCGAAGTAAAGCTCTGCAAGTTTGATAGAACGCTTGGCTCTTTCAACCTTGAGATTTGCTTGCTGCAACTCCTTGTACTTCTCAAGCCAGTCTGATGTTGCTCTTAGCATAGCCTCAGCTTTCACTGCGCTCTCTCCCGCTTGCATATAAGCTAGCTTGGAAGCCGATTCCATACTCTTGAAGTTTGCTTCTAACTCGATGCATTTCTCGCTCTCGCTCTCCCATTTATTTATTCTCTCGGAGAGAGAGTTAAGAATCTTTGCTAACCGATCTTCCATATTAACCTTTCAGTCACACACCAGCCTGCGCCTGGCAATAGCACAAAAACCTCTGGCTCGCGTTTCGGGTTCCACCTGTCTGGGTGCCCCCTATGCCTAGTCAGCCAGACTAACTGTCGGCGGTGCTCGCTACTGTGTCTCGTAGTCTCCGTTGGCTACCTAAGTCATCCAACGGCATCACACCCGCTTAAAAACCCGCCTTCGATCACCTGGACGGGAACAGGCTGGAGCAGGGATTGCCTGCGATCTGGGAGTCCTGTGTCTGGGCACCTCCACAGGCAGAGGCAGGAGAGCGTGTGTTCATCACTCGGCCCGTCCGCATTCGACCACACCAGCGGGAGTGCATGAAAGGTGAAAGCACACCTTGGTCTAAACTCGCCACTGGGCCAGAAACACATCTGGCCTAATTTGATGAGGCGTGACCTTTCCTTCGGTCAACTTACTCATTCTCACGACGTAGTGCGCAGGGACTTGATTATTCCGCCACTTCTGCAACATCTGAGGGCTTACTCCCAAGCGCCTTGCAAATGCAGACTGACTATCCTCGCCGCTGCTGTCAATGATTGTTTGGTAAATGCTCTGATCCATGCGCGCAAGATACCATACACTTTTCGGCAAATAAACCTTTAGTTCATATCTTATATCGGTTAAACTTTTGGTGTAAACACTAAGGAGAAATAACGTGTTAGACCGAGCCGACGAAGATAAACACAACCCGCAAGCGCCGTGGAACTTGCCGGACGCAGACATATGCTCATGCGGTGAGCCTAAAAACTTCTGCTATGAATCACAAATTGACTACTGCCGTTATTGCGATGGTGGCGAGGTGCGAGTGATCGCTAGGGACTTCAAGCTGCACCTGTACGGTTGTGACGAATACCGTAGCCTTGAAGCTGGGCTGATCGCAGAAGTAAACACCGAGATGGATCAGTACGCCACAGAGCTAGAGCGAGAAGGCTTTACCTTCTTTGAGTACCAGTACCGAGAGGGCAAGGCGAAGATCGAGGTGCCTGCTGACTTCATCAACTCAAACCCGGCACGACAGTATTTTGTGAAACATGCTGGCTACGAGATTGGCTGCATTACCGAGGAGCGAGCATGAGTACCACATACCCTGACATCGACGTCACCGATCCCAACGAACCGGATTACGACCCAGAACCAACTGAAAAGACCGCAGAGCAGATCAGCTATGACCTCAAGATGCCGTGGCCCACAAGCGAAGTGAAGAGCAGGCAAGGCCCCGGTGGTAAGCAGTTGAGCTACATTGATGCTCGGCAAGTCATGCACCGGCTCGATAAGGTTGTAGGGCCAGAGAACTGGTCAGACGACTATAAGAGCCTCGACGGCAAGACCTGCTGCACTCTCAGTCTCTACATAGGAGGTCGATGGATCGCCAAGTCGGACGGCGCTGGTGACACCTCTATCGAGGGCGAGAAGGGCGGTTTCTCAGACTCATTCAAACGCGCAGCGGTAAAGTGGGGCATCGGCAGATACTTGTACCGCGACGGCCCTCTCATCACCCCAGAGCAGTACATCAATGGGTGGAAGCGCCCGACAGGCGTTGCAAAGACGGTGATTGACGAAGAAGGGATAGAAGTAGACGAAGGGCTAGCAACACAATACATCACTTCAATCATCCAATGTTATGAACAAGAAGACGATTGCGGCCTCACAGAGCTATGGTCTGAACTCAGTAAAAGTAACGACTTATACTTATTTGTCTGGTCTAAGCTGGACTCAAAGATAAGAAGCCATGCGAGAGACCACAATTACTTCAGATCGGAGGCATAATGGAAACCAGACAGGACGAACTGCAAGCAGAATTTGACCGCTACCACCAAGAAAACCCCAAGGTGTACGAAGCATTTAAGCGGCTGACTTTTCAACTGATAAGCGCGGGCCGTGAGAACTTCTCCGCGAGTGCAGTTGTGGAGCGCATACGGTGGGGCGTAAGCATTGGCGAATATGGCCCTGATGACTTCAAGATAAACAACAATTATCGCGCTTTCTATGCTCGATTGTTCCACATGGAACATCCTAATCACGACGGATTCTTCAGGACTCGAAAGCAGAAGTCAGCGGATGAGGATGCTACGCACCTGCCGCCACTGAAGCGCAGTTGGTTTGATGAGATGACCGATGAAACACAACAGCACCTAAACCTATTGAGGATCAGATAATGGCAGATATTGAATGGATGGACGGCTTGCGGATATTTCCGCCAAATGACAAAGCTCCTGATTTCGTGAAAGGCGACATCGTAATCAACCCAGAGCAAGCGATTGCATGGCTTAAGAAGCAGGACGGCACAGTACGACTAGAGTTGAAGACCAAGAAGAGTGACGGTTCGCTGTACGCCACTGTAAAGCAGAAGCCTCAACGTCAAGGCAGCGCAGACGATTATAGAGCGATGAAAGAAGGGTACAATACTGCCAGGCAGCAGCAAGGACGCAATCAAGACCCTCGGACTCAGACCAATGAGCAGTGGGTCAAAGACTATGGCCCAGAGCAGACGCCTATTGTGCGGGCATCATTCCCGCCCGACTTCACAGATACCGAAGACGACATACCCTTTTAGGAGAGGACATGGACGAGCGAACATTCGACAGAGCATTCCACGACTGGCTGACAATGAAGCCAAGCAAGCGCAAGGAGTGGGCCGAGCAGCGGCCTATCTACTATAAGATCTTCGGCAAAGAGTCCGAAGCTGCACTCATCAACGCTTTATGTGATTTGATGGAGAAGCCATCTCAGAACTTCTTCCCCTCTCCCGCAGAGATCAAGACTCAGCTTTACGCCAACGCTTCAAGGAACACTGAGCAGCCATCCAGCAGGCAATCAACCGACAGTGAGATGGTCGCGTCACGCTTGCTAGATCATAAGCTAGGCAAGAAGCTCTACGATGAAACAGGCGAGGCGAAGGACAGTCCCAGACCGCCAATGGTTCAGCCTTGGATTGAAGACCTAGTGAACTTTGTAATTGGGAATATTGACGATCACGCCCAGCAAGGAACGCTGGGTCTGATGGTCATTAGGAAGGAGGCAGGACTACCCGTCGGCTTCGGGTTCTGAGGGTGGCTGGTTATGGTTGATCCCTTCCTGCTGCTCTTTGATGATCTTAGCGTGGAAGGCGATGTTGTTATCCGTCTCTTGTTGCTCGATAACAAGGTTAACATTTCGCTCTTTGAGGAACGCTATACGCTTGGCCCGAATCACACCCTCTTGGGTTAGGTCTTCCTCTTCATACTTAACGCCATCAATCTCAATCATGCTCAAACCTTATCCGTTTTGGATATGCTAACCCTTTTGGTTAATCATAGAAAGTAGTGATGTTTGGTCGCACTTTGACGGGTATGCAATATGCAGTAATGTTCTCTTGGCTATAAAGACGACGCTTCTCAATCGGCTTTACAGAACCTTGTTCAAGCCACACGGCGAACTGATTGCATCGATGTAGATTGCGGAAATGAAAGTCTCCTGGCACGCGCTCGCCTTCGACCATCATTATTAAGAGGAACGCCATGATCATCGTTTACTGCCAGAAATAGTAGGAGCTAAATATAAGCGTTGGCCCTGCTATGCCGGTGATCAGAATGGCCCACAGGATTTTTTCCAACAGACTCACCCGTAGACTTGTATTACTACAATAATCGCGAAAGCAGCAATCGTTCCGCCGACTAACAGGGTCGTAAACCCCACTAAAATCTGATGGATGAGATGCTGCCTTTCCTTGGCTTTCCGAGCAATCATCTTTAGATGCGTTTGCCTGTCACGCTCTTGTTGTGCCTTCGCGGCCTTGAAATCCTCAAGGAGTTTGGGGTCTGCCACCAATAGGAGGTCATGGACATCCTTCCAATAACGCTCCTGCTGCCTACGCAATTGGCTCAATTTGAGCAAGTCGTTCTGACTAAGAGGCTTGAAGGACTTTTTTCGCTCTACCTCGAAGGTGTTTAGCCCCTCGCCAAAATCGCTAATCATCCCCATGACCGAGCTGACGTTAGCTTTTCCCTCATTGACAGCGGAGATCAGTTGATTGATCGAACTCAACGCTGCGGCGGCACCTGCGATTGATTCTATCACCATGGGGAATCACCCCATAAAAAACTGTGGAAGGGCTGCCGCAAGTATCAGCGCATAGAGGCCATAGATGAGGTTCTCAAGGTGTTTGAACTTGGCGCTACCTTCTGCCAAGCGTTCCTCTATCCGCTCATAGCGAAGAGCACACTCCCTCTCGTGAGCGTTTATTTCGTTTAGTGCTTGGTCGCCTTTATCACTCATACGGATACACTCACTCTCTGTATCGGTGCCAATGGCTGCGCCTCGATCTTGTTACCATCCTTAGTGTAGATAGTAGGAATGATGGTCTCCACAGCCTCTCTAAATGTCTCGCCTTCGGCCCCAGTGCGGAGCCTCTCTTGCTTTTGCACTGCGACCTGCTGCCAGCTTACTTGGGTCGTGCTATTGACAGGTCCGACGTCCATTACCAAGGCACACCAGAGGCTTCAGTAGGGTTCTTCTGAGCATCTATATTCGCCTGTAAGGCTGTTTCTGTTGCGTCCTTGTCCACACCATTGGCCCAAATCCAGCCTTCCACATCGGCTTGTGTAACGCTCTTATACGCTACAAAATCTGATGCAGATGCGTCATAGGTCAGGCCACAGGTGCCATATGAAGATGCTGTGTAGGTTACAGCGTCATCGCCAGTGCCCACAGTTTCCTCTGCGTTGCAGAGCCAGTGCGCTACGTTAATCCCACCGTCAGCGATAACGTGTTCGCATGTGGGAATAGTCCAATTGAATGTAGCCATTTTACTTCTCCAGTTGTGCCACGCGAGCGCGTAGTGATTGAATTTCTTTGACAAGCATTGGGACTAGCTTTGAGTAGTCCACGCCCATCATGTCGTTAGTATCTTCTGGCTCAAATACCACTTCAGGCGCTACGGTCTGCAACTCTTGCGCGACCATGCCGTAGTCTTGGTGTATGCCATCACCTTTCCAATCAAATTGACGCACTTGGATAGCATCTATTCTGCTGCCAGCGTCGGCAGAATCTGTGATGTTTTCCTTGAGGCGTTCATCAGATGTTTGTGCGTATAGCGTCTGAGAGTTGCTTACATTGCCGATGTAGCCAATCGTAGACCCACTACTGTTCTGAAAAACTTGGAAAATACCACCAGAAAAAGTTTTGACTTGGATCTTTCCGCCGCTGTTAGCTGTCGTTGTAGCGATACGAGCGGAACCGGAGTACATGACGTTATTTAAATGAAGGTCATTGAAGCGCCTATCGCTAGCACCTAAATTAAGAATTCCGTCAGATTCCGTTCCAGAGCTTGTAGCAGGTAGGATTCCAGTATTATTTACAAAAAGTACGTTAGCTGTGCCGTTACCTATTCTTAAATGTGTCCCTACATAACTACCAATACTACCGACTGTTGAGGTGCCTTTATAAAACTGGAGTATATCGCCGTCAGAGTCAGTTCTATTCAGACGCATTACGACAGCACCAGAGTTAGCGTGTTCAGCTAAACCTCCAGCTTTAAGGGCGTGTCCTGTTACATTGTTTGCGGCAGGATTTACGTTAGTAGTCCCCACCAGCAAGTTGCCGCTTGCGTCGATGCGCACACGCTCTGCTGCACCAGCATACAACGCCATATCGTTACCCACAGCCGCAACATTTACATAGTTATCTGCTGTTGTGTTTGCATCCACCAAGCCTATTCTCGCAGAAGTAGTGCTAGTGCTTTCAAATTTAGCGGCAATTTGAGTGCCTGCTGAATTTACACTTAGCCTTCTTGCTGGGGCGGTATCATTGATACCCAAAGACTCCGCAGACGCATCCCAGAACAACTTAGGCGTTGTGCCAGTGTCTTCGTAAAAGCTAATGTCGCCTGTCTCAGCAACACGCAAGCGTTGTCTGTCTGTACCGTCTACTGTGTCGGAAGTCTCAACAATAAAATCAGCACCAAAGTTAGCACCGACACGCTCACTTACTAGGTTGACGTTACACGCACCGCTTACGTTTTGTAAAACAGCCTGCACTCTAGTGCCGTTTGCGCTTGTGGTATTTGTGAAAGTAGCGGCTGTGAAAGTTCCAGCACTAGCACCATCAACAGTCAAACCATCAGCAGTCACAGTACCCGTAACGTCGATGCCTGTGGAGGTGGTTTCTAAAACTTTGCCGTTGCTGTAAAACAACGAAACATTAGGGTTACTGCTATTATTTGATGCAACCAAGTACCTTAAACCAGAAGTATTATCCAGCAAACGAATATCAGTGCCTGTAATTTCTAAGTTTCCTGCGCCTGCATCAGTAATATAGCTTTTAGACCCATCATGATAAATCTGTAGGTCAGAGCCAGCACCGAAAATAGCCTTATCATTGTCGCCAAATGATATGTCGCCAGTGGTAGTGATACTGCCTGTTGTTAGTGCGGTTACCGTCAAAGCACTGACCGTGTTGCCTGTTAGCGCAGCGTTTAAGCTGGTGTCTGATACGTTGTTGAGATCGGCCCTTGCAAGCTCAAACCCGCCCGCTGTACTGCCGTCATTAACGTGGATAGAGTCGTTGGTGGTGTTAACTACTACCTCACCCTCGGCACCTGTAAAAGCGGCTACCTGTGAACTGGTGCCACGCCTGATCTGTAGTTGTGTCGCCATCTAAGTCTCCAATGTGGGCCAATCTTCATCTGCAAGATCAGGCCAGTTCTGGTGTAGTGTAATGTCGCGCAAAGCCTGCCGATAGGTTCTGTACTGTGTTTTTTGATCGTCTGTAAGTGGCGCATCAAGCACTTGAGTCCAATCGCTCTCCCTGAGCAATGCATCTCTCTCTAACCGCGCATTTGTTTCTTTCAATTCGTCCGTTTCGACGTGCTCTTTATCTACGACGCTTCCATCGACGACCATTTGCGTAGCGTCATCTGCTACACCTTCTAGGATAAACTCACCATCTTGAGCTTGGATTACAAAATCTGCTTCTGCACACACGCCAGAGCGTAAAATAGTCCCACCTTCTTCATACACAACGAAGTTTTTCACTTTTTAACCTCCAGCAAGGCCAAGCTCCTGCTCGAAACAGTCGAGGTGGTTGCTGCTGCTTGTGGGCTTGTTCCGTTGTTTTCAGCGGTAAGTGTATAAGTCACCGACCCAGCACTCGCGCTAAAATCTGTTAGCGAAAATGAGAAAAAGTGTGTTTCACCAACTCCGGTCAGGGTTTGGGTGAAGATCGTGGAACCGCTGCGCTTAACCCGCGCAGTGACACTATGCGATCTCCCGCTCGATGGCACGGCCTTGAAGCTCGCAAAAATCAGAACGGATGCGCCTGTAGCCGTATGGCTGACAGTTTGGATTGTCACCTCATTATCACTATTGACAACACTGATGTTGCCCGCTGTAAACGCTGACGCGGCGTTACTTACCGCATTGTTTTTTATCTGAGCGGTGTCTACGCCAGCGGCGTGGATAACTAGCTGCCCAGCGCCATCGGTGTCCAACGTGACGTTGTCTATATTGATGCGGTTAGCGTTGATTGTTCCCGTAGTAATTACGCCGCCAGAGATAGCAGTGACGTTAGTATTGACCTGCCCGCCAGTGATGAACCCACTGTTATTTGTCAGGTCAGAGATGTTTGACCCATTAATGACAATAGCGCCTGCGCTGATTATCCCCGATACATCTAACCTAGCTGTCGGAACCGTACCCGAAGAAATGTTTGAGCCGTTGATATTCGAGACCGTTACCTGTGCCGCGTTGATAGACCCCGCTGTAACAGCACCGAGGTTCGCGGAGATCGCCGCTAGATTCGACACGTTTAGCTTATTCGCGTCGATGGTTGAGGCTGCTATCTTCCCGCCCGTTATTGCATTCGATTGAATGTTAGAGGACTGGATAAATTCAAACGTACCTATGGCAGCGACCACTGCCGCCGTGGTGATAGACGAGCTTTGGATTGCACCGATCACCGCTGAATCTGCGAATATCTCAGAGGTATCGAGTTGGGCTGACGTTATCGTTGATGCCGCTATCTCTGATGCCGTGACAGCGTTTGCTGCTATGGCATTCGCAGTGACGGAATCCGCTGCCAGCTTGACCGCACTAATCGCCCCGCTTGCGATGGAATCAGCGACCACGGCCCCGGCCTGAATGGATGCTGTCGAAATCTGGCCCGCCGTGAGGCTAGATGCCTGCACTTGTCCGAAGACCTGTGTGGCTAGATTCACTTGGTCATCAAGGTCTGCCGCTGATATAGCCTTCGTCCACGAAGTTCCGCTGTACCGATAGAGCTTGTTGTCACTGGTCAGCATCACCACTCGACCAGTCGTCAAGTTGGTAGTCGGCAGAACGCTCACTCTTTCAACAGGTCTCACCGTATCGCTGAACAGATTCTCGCCCAAAGTGCCTGACAAGTCGGCAGTGCTTACTAAGGTCGTGAATGCAGGAACCGACGAGTCGTAGCGGTAGAGCTTCTTGTCACTGGTGAGGAAGACAATCGACGGCCCAGTGTAACCAGTTGGTGATGGCAGACTCGTAACTGCTGAGATTGGCTCAACACCGCTAGCAAACGAAGCCGCAGTTATTGATCCGGGATTTACCGATGATGCCGTGAAAAGGTCTGTCGTCCACGCTGAGCCTGTCCAAACGAATAAGGTGCTTGTGGTCGTCAGGAACTTAATCTGTCCGACATGCGCTCCTGTGACGCCTGAGAGGGTGCTTACTGGCTCAATGCCGAAAGCATTGCCAGCGGCTAGCTCATCGAGGACGTTTTGCGCTAGATCATTAAGCACGACCTTCTGTGTCGTGGCATTTACTGATGCGGTAAACCCAGAGAGGTTGCCAGAGCGGTCAGCACTCCTCAGCCAAAAGTATCGAGTGACGTTATTAGCTAATCCGGTGACTGTATGCTGGTCGGTCTTCGATCTGACGATGAGGGTCGATGTGGCTTGGTTGTCTACTGTATTCTGGAAGATCTCCACATAGGCCAGATCGCTGTCCGAAGGTAACTCGAAATCGAGCTTTATCTGCTGGATACCACCTGTCGCAGTGACGCTAGAAGGTACGGCTGGTGGTGTCTGGTCGCCTTGCAGCGTGATATTCGCAGTAACGAACGCCGACACTTTGCCGGTCAGTGAGACTGCGCGAACCTTAAACTGGAACTCCTCTAGCTCCTCCATGCCAGTGATGACCGTGGAATCGCCATAGACGTTAATAGATGAGAAGTCGGTGTCTGCGCCGGAGATGGCTTCATTCACGCCGCCATAGTTTAATTCGATGGTTGTAGCACTAGCGACAGAGCCATAATCTTCCGTCGCAGTGTACGAATTAGCTACGGCTCCAAGGTCTATCTCGCCCGCGCTGGTTCGCTTGAACTGCACCTCGTAGAAAGAGACATAAGTGTTTGCTACTGGTGGCGTCCATTTGGCCTTGATAGCAGGGAGCACGGAGCCGTCATTACCTAGAGCCGTGGTCTCTGTAAGGGTCAATCCGGTCGGAGGGTCTTGCGTAGGCGTATCGTCAACGATGTCGGAATAGTCAGGGTTATTCGGCCCGACGGTAGCGATCACGTTTGAAGTATCTGAGTCGGGGTTTCGGTCTGACTTTACGAAGGGCTGGCTGCTGTTCTTATCACCGGCATATGCAAACGCTCTCACCCAATAGTAACGCTGATTCCCCACAACCACTGGGTCGATATGATTAAACGCATCGTGGAAGAACTGCGTCCCTCTCGTCTCACCGATCAATTTGGCGTTAGCCCATGACGAGTCCGCAGACGCATAGACTGCAATCGTCTCAAAAAGTTTAGGGTTGACTGGGTTAGTCCAGTTCAACTCAATATGCTTTAGCCCGCCATTCGCCGTCAGATTCTGTGGGTCTGGTACACCACGGAAGCCTTCTGTGATAACCCCGCTTGCTGAGATCGTGCTGTATTCGCTCGCCGCTGGGTCTGCGTATGATCCTGAGTCGTCCTCTAACAGTGTGAGGTTGACCACCCCGTCTTGAGTATCGGAGAAAGACCAAGCAGCACAACGGAATACCTTGTTGGAGTAATTAAGCTCCGAGACTGTGACTTGCACCCTGTCGCCTACGTCCACACGAAGCCCTGTCAGGTTCGCTGGGAACGTGATTACCTTCTGCTGATCTGATAGCTGGATTTGCTTGTTCGCTATCCTTTGAGCCATGAAGCTGGTGTTCGTGAACGGCAACTGCACGTCTCGGATAAGAACTTCGTTGTTATCTCTGCTCAGTGCGCTCGTAAGCTGTACTTCTGGCGCTTCCACGCTTTTGTGATTCTGCGAAGGGTCGATGAAAATAGGTCTGATGGTGTTAAATCGGTCACCTCGCTCGACGGAGGTTTTCACACCAATAGCACCCGCCAGGTCGTCTTCATCAAGGCTTTCAGTAGGAGCCTCGTAGATTCCTGCCCTGATCGTGTAGATACCATTTGAGTAGACCAAGGTGCCGTTCATGCTGGACATGAGCTTGTTGATGTTCGCTCTGTGGCTGTCTCCTGCGAATAGGACGCCGTTAGCGGTAAATCGCTTTTCTGTACCAGAGGATGGAACTGCTACTGTCACGTCACAAGCATCAGCCGCAGTCACTACCGCCGCCCAGTCTATCTTGCTAGTGGGGACGCTAAGGCCGAACTTCGTATCGGTGAGATAGTTAGCAACACAAAGAGCAGGGTTCTCGCTCCACGCTTGGTAAGTAGCATTGCTTGGGTTAGCTCCTGCTGAATTGCCAGCAGCGACATCTAGTCGCGGGTCATATATGTCTTTTTTGCCCTTCACCAAAGCCTTGATGTTCGTAGGCTTCAGCCTGTCCCACACTTCTTGCGATGAGTCGGTCAACCGCCACTTCGTCACTAGGTAGGCGATGCCCCTAGCTCTATGGGCCGAAGTCCAAGCTGTGAACGGAGTGGTTAGCAGGGAGCTTGATGTTTGGGTGCTTGATCCTGTCTTGCGCTCAACGAAACAGATGGTCGTGGAAGGGTCTTCCGTTGTAGGGCCAAAGCTGCCAGTCGTTACTGCATTACCCGAAAAAGACGCATTTGGGATTCGAGTATTATCGAAGAATATGTCTGTGACCGACTCGCATTCATGCCCTGTAAGAGCGATAGCATGGTAGAGATCCTTGTTGTCCGTCCCAGCAACTCCGACGAAGAATATTGGCCCAGAAACTAGCGCCTCACCATAGACGACTTTCTGTACTTCAATCGTGCCCCTGACTGTCTGCTGTCTGGTTGTGTCAGTATCTGACTGAGGCAGAGAGATATCAGGCATTAAGCCTTTGATTGCGAACGGTGCCGATAATATCGCGGTGCCTGCAATGATGCTGCCCGCTGCGCCGAATGACGCACCAGTAGCGATAACGCCTACAGTCTCAACTGCGCCTAGTATTACCGTGCCAATTAGCTTGACGGCTGCAATAACCTCCATCTATGCGCTCCAGCCAGCCAGAACATAACGCTCTGGAACCCTCGCCATGCCGCGAGATGTCAAACAGACCACATAACCGCCTAGCTTTATGCCGCAAACTTGATCGACTATCGGAAGCCTCACGACACAAGGATCGCCGTCCTGCAATGTTGACGATGGTTCGCCCAGAATAGAACCTATAAACTCCAACAAGCTGCCCTCTCTACCTACCAAAAGCTCCGCTTGAGCTTGAGATTCGTACACGAAGTCAGTTGAGTAGTCTTTGCCAGTTAACTCTTTCACGACGAAGGCGATAAACTGGCAGCAGTCAGCATCGCCATACTTGAACTGACGACGTTGCCACTTATTGAGTGCAGCGTGAACTCTCACCGGTATGGGTTCTCAGGGCTATTTCTATAGTTGTCCATTGGGTTCGCATTTGACCCACCTCCAGCAATCGCATCGGAGTTTGGATCGCCCCAGCGTATTTTCGCGCCTTCTATATCAGCCATGAACTCAAAGGCTAGATCGCCAGAGAAGTCGTTTTGTAGCTGCGCGTCGGTATATTTTAGATTAGATGATTTGTCGAACCGTGCTAGCTCTGACTCTGCCGTGAGTGAGATCACATCACCGCTTGCTGCACCGATGGACACATCCATCTGATCCATAGCGCCTTCCCAGACAATCGTTGGGTCAGCGAGAAGTGCGTCATCAGAATCAAGGACTCCCAGATACACCTTAACGGGGTGCATGTAATAGTCCTCGGTCAAAGCAGCGCCGGAGATGGTCGCATCTAATCCAGAGAGCGAGAGGGTTATCTTGTAAGGGCTAACGTCTGCGCCTTCTTCGATCTGGCTAATTTCGCCAAGATCTCCGACGCCCAGCCAATCGTGACCGCCCCAAGTATAGGTGCCGATGGAGTTGTGCAGGTAAACCGTGCCCGATGGAAACTGTAGCTCAGCAAACGTAACCAGCGCGACATGCTGCGACGATAGCGCAGTCAGTACATTGGACGGAAACCCACGGCTCACGCGAGAACATCCTCGACGGCTTCGATCGTAAAGCTCGAACTGATGTCTCTCTGCGTATCCCAAGACGCTGGCCCTGCCAACATGAATACACCAGATACCGGGGTCAGATAGTCAACGACTGTATTGTTCGCTGCTGTCTTTCTAATTGGTGGGGCAATGGACAAAGTAACATTGCCAGAGGCATCCGAGTTAGCGTCAGCAATGACCATGTGAAGCTCGTTGTTGAACGAGATGTAGTCTCCCGCCCTCAAGTAATTATTGACCGATGCCGTCGCACCATCACACACCAAGCTGGTGCCAGATTGCGTACCGCCGTTGATAAGTAACGTACCGCCACCTGCGCCCCTTCGAGTATAGGAGTGATCGTGCAGTGTAAATCTATGCTGCTGTCCGTTTAGTTTGACTACGAACGCCTGCATCTCTCGCCTGTCGTCACCGGTAAGATTGGTGAACTGCAAGCTCGCTCGCCACAGTGAGCCTTTGCGCGAGGAAGTTTGTATCGCATTAGTCAGCGGTGACTGAAATGTGCGGGTGTTAGCAACAAGCTCAAAGGTATTCGTCGTGGGCGTGATGCTGGGGAATGCAAATGTGGTCACGCGAACCGCCTCCTACGCATCAGATCTTGGATTGTCATTATAGTCTGCTGGCTGGTCTGAGCCATAGCGGTTTTGATCTTCTGGTCTACATCAGCGCCAGAGCCGCGAGCATCGACGTTGTTAATAACTGTGATGCCAGCACCCTGACCTTTTGTATGGTCTATCACTGATTCATTCGGGTGAAGTGTAGCAAGGAAGCCGCCGCGCCCATCTATGCCTCCCGATCTCGCGCCCATGCCAGTGAAGCCGCCGCCCTCGAAGCTAGCGGACTTGATTTGAGCGACTTGCGCCAAGCCGAACCCGACTGTCGCTATCGCTGCTAACTGTCCAAACGGTGGAGGGAACGCAGCCAGTGCCTTAGTCGCAGCATCGTAGGTCTGCATAGTGGCCTGAGCTATCCGAAAGGCTTTGTTTACGGCGAACATCTCTTTGCTCATTCTTGATGAGGCAGTGAGTTGCTCATCTAAGTTGCTGAGAGTTTCTTCCTTGTTTTTCTTCTTCTCTCTACGCTCTTCAATGCTTTTGTTGATGTTGGATTGATTCAAAGCAAGCAGGACGGCGCTACCATCTTTTTCTAGCTGCTCCATCTCTTTACGGAGATTGGTTTGCTCTCTCAGAGCCGCAGTCGCTGCTCTCGTTCTTTCTGCGGTGGTATCCTGTGACTCAGCATAAGCGGCGTTAACCGCTGCTATTCTTTCTAAGACTATGCTGGCCTCTTCGTTGACAGAGTTTTGTTCTCTTTGCGCTGCTGCGACTGCTTCAATCGCTGCTTTTAGAACTGGTTGTCTAGTGCGCCCCTGTCGTTTTCTTTCTAGGTCTTCCTCTGCTTTATCTACTTCAAGTTGTGCTTGTGCTTGTGCCGCTATCGCTTCAGCTTGCAACTCTGCATTGCGACGAATAGCCCTCGCTCGCTCTGTTGCAGTCATGGAAGCTAGCGATGTTTGTACATCGTCTGCTGCTTCCTTCATTCTCTCTAACGCATTCGTGCCGCTAAAGAGAGACGAAATTAGCGGGCCAGCGACTGCTGCTGCAACGGCTATGAATGCACCGATCACTGCACCACCGGGGCCAAATATCGAAGCTATTTGTGAACCCTGTTGACCGAATACTGTGGCTGCTGCTGTGCCACTTTGTAGCTGAACCGCTACGTCTTGAATCTGAAAGCCTAGCTGTTGGGAAGCGCCTCGGAAGTTTTTGAATCGCCCTGTGACGACTTGAGCATTCTTCGCGGTGCGATTAAGGTTTTTGTTAACCGAATCAAGGCCGCGCTTGGTTCTATCCTCTGCTGTGATTACTACTTTAGCGTCAGCCATTATCGCGCCCCAAAATGTTTAGGTAGGCTATCCACTCATTGAATTCACTGAGCGGCATCTGCTCTGCCTCACCTATCGTAATATGTAAGCGATCAGCTAGGGCAATGAGATTTAACCGAAACTGATCGCTAGTTAGTTTTTTTCCTGATCCTCAACACTGGTGATGGTGCTAAACATCTGAGCAGCGATTTCGCTAACTATCGCGCTTTCCTCACCCATTAAATCATGCCGATCCTCTGCCGTGCCAAAGATGCGCTCATTTGACTCGTCGGTAGCCTTCATGCAGATGAGATCAACCATCGCCGGCAGCGTCATGTCACTCAAAAAGCCGGGGTGCTTCTTTTGCATCTGGCCCATGTCATACGCCGTAATCGGATAGCAGTAAAAGACGAAAGGCTCGCCGCCTTCGTCTGCCCACTCTGCCACCTCAATTCGCTTAGGCTCAACCTTGCGCCGGTTGCGTAGCTCCCGAACCAGCCCCATCAGTTCGTGCCTTCTGTGACCGCCCCTGATACTTGGAAGGCAAACTCGCCCTCGACTAGACCATCGAATGCTGCGCTGATCGTGTTGCCAGTCACAACCGCTGCCCCGCTGTAAAACTTCTCGCCCGATCCTGTGCCTGTGGGATGGATCTGGAAGTCGAGAGAGTCTGCTGCATCAACCAATAGCTGCACCGCATCGCTGTCGTCCCAATAGACTGACATCGAAACCGTTGCATTCTTGAGTGAGCCGACATAAGTGCGTGCTGTTG
>VMHT01082317.1_pt1 | contig 22745 bp, 29 predicted proteins | sample 4693611 | NCBI WGS metagenome assembly VMHT01 (sample SAMN12280063, study PRJNA550983) | marine metagenome | isolation source: seawater sampled from same location over 5 years 0.02-0.2 micron viral filtrate | place: USA: collected off the coast of southern California halfway between the port... ...
CAAGTCTGCCATGGTTCTTGATCAGTTCAGCCATAGGGTCTACCACGTGAGCACGCAGCCCAACATCTACCTGTAGGTGCTCTGCGGACCCTCACGCATTGTTTGATCAAGGGGAATGGCCCTGGCATCACGCTGGGGCTTTTTAATGCAAACAACCACCATCATCATGATGACCGCAAGTAAACGCAAACAGCTATCATTTTCTGAAGAAGAGATTAACATCCTAGTTGATGCTCTGCACAATCAATGGTGGATCCGCTATGATCCTGAAGTGGAGACGACTGTGGCTCCACATCACAATTTGTTCGAGCGTATCATCAACGCTGCGTCCTCTTTAAATAGTAATGATTAAAGGCCCAATGATTATGATTGCTGGCATTACTTTGAGCCTGCTTGTTCTCACTCCTGTTGCTCTCTTGGTAAAACAAGATGGGTATAACCACAGCAACCGAACCTCAAAGCTTATGTAATTATGGCAAGACCAGACCCTTTTGGTAATCGTATCGATGAAGTTATGCAGTGGACTGCCACAGATAACCTCACAGAATACACGCTAGAAGATGGTATGGAAGCAGCAGATATGTGGGATCTTCCTGACGCATTTGTCTGTATCATACGATCCAAGGCCACATCTGGTAAGATTAAGGAGAAGGCATACCGTTCTGTTCACGCTGCTCGCAAGTTTGTGAACAAGTGCCTTGAAAAGAAGGATGAGTTACTTATCCTGACAGACAACACCATTTCCATTGCTTTAGATACTGATGGCCCTGACACCTTGTGATCTTGCTGACCTTCTCAGTGATCATGGTTACCTTGTTGACTATGACACAGGAGAGGTTGATCAATACCCCAATGATCAAAACAAAGATAAGACTCTTTTGATCTTACTTGCTGCTATGAATAAGCTTGATGTTCAATACCTTGATGGGTTATGGACATTCTTTGTTCCTGATTTAAACATCAGTGATATGGAGAGCTATTGCAAAGCATATCCCAATGACCAACAATGCAAGTGCTATGACGTTTGATCTTACTCAGTCTCACATTGACCAGCTCGATGCAGAGCAATACTCACTATTCCTAGCTTATGGCGACACCTTCAGAGATACAGAGACAGGTCGAGCTGGAGCGAGAAGCCTTGAGTTGCGGGAAACAGAAATTGCACGCATCTCTCCAACGCTTGCAAGAGAAGAGCTACGCATCAGCAAGTGTGTATGGAACAGCAAGCATCTCAGCCGCTCTGCCTGACGTTATCAAGGACATTGAGGCCAACCTATCCAAGATGAGGAAAGGGCAGGCTGGAACGTATTACAAGCCTGTCTCAGTGTACATTGATGATCTTGAGCCATTAGCCATGGCCACCATCACGCTCAAGGTCATGTTTGACATGGTGTTCAGTATGAAGCGTGACTCTGATCTGGTACCCAATGTGCTTGTGTCTATTGGCTCTGCCCTTGAGGCTGAGTGTAAGTTCAGGTGGTACAAACAGAACCATCCTGGCTTGATGAGGTACATTGAGGACAAGTACTACCACGAGTCATGTGGTACAGAGCAAAGGCAATCCATTGCTACTGTTATCTTTGGTAGGAATGATGTCCAATGGAGCTCATGGCATGTCAAGACCAGAGCAGCATTGGGTGCGTGGTGTGCTGATCGTGTGATCACTACCACTGGTTGGTTTACCAAGGAGACTGTGAGACGTGGTCGTAAGACTGTGTTACGCATGATTCCTACCCCTGAGTTCATAGAGATCAGAGACCAGCTAATCAGCACTGCTGAGATGTTCTCTGGTATCCCGTGGCCCATGCTGATTGAGCCCAATGATTGGACCAATGAGAGGATGGGTGGGTACATTACAAATGAGCTGATGAGGGGTCATGAATTGACCCGTCGCGGTAATAGGACCCTTAAACACGGGGAGACGCCCTTGAGGTTTTTAAACAAGCTTCAACGGGTAAAGTACTCTGTGTCTCATCATGTTCTTGAAGTGGCTCAACACTTCAGGGAGAAGGGGGTGAAGATAGGTAAGTTCATTCCATTATGTGAAGCGTTCAAACCTCCTAAACCACCTGACATAGCTGACAATGCAGAGGCCAGACAATCTTGGAAACGAGAGATGGCTGAAGCGTATAACACTGATCGACTGAACTTCAAGAGATCAGTAAGAACAAGAACTCAGCTTGAAGCGGCTGAGAAGTTTAAGGATGAGACGTTTTTTCAATGTTGGTCTTTCGACTACCGTGGAAGAACGTATCCGATTCCTGCATACTTATCACCACAAGATACAGACTTTGGTAAAAGTTTAATAAGGTTTGCTGATGAGTCGTTTGTTACTCCTGAGTCAGAAGAATGGTTAGCATTTCAAGCTGCCACTACCTTCGGACTTGACAAAGCCACAATGGCTGAAAGGCTTGAGTGGGTTAGGAATAATCACGACTTAATCACAAAGGTTGCTATCGACCCCATAGGCAATCTCTCTGAATGGGAGGATGTCGAAGAACCATGGCAGTTCATGGCTTCATGTCATGAGCTATACCATTGCTGTATTGCTTGCGATAAACAGACAACAGGATTAATGGTAGCTGTTGATGCTACTTGCTCTGGTCTCCAGATACTGGCAGGCTTGGCAAAGGATCAATCAACTGCTAGTCTTGTCAATGTTTGTCCTAGTGATAAACCATCCGACGCCTACAAAGCGGTAGCCGAAGAAGCTAAGAAGTACTTACCTGTGGAGTTACATCCATGGTGTACTAGGCGCACTTCTAAGCGAACAGTGATGACGATTCCATACAATGCAACGAAGTCATCGTCTTGGACGTATGTCAGAGAAGCATTAGTAGAACAAGGATTTGAACCTACAAAGGATCAAGTTACTATGGTCGTCAATGCTATATACCTGAGTATGGATGCTATTGTTCCTGGTCCTATGCGTGTCATGCGTTGGATCAAGACACAAGTTGGTCAGTACATTCGTAGTGGAGCTGATCACATTGAATGGACTACACCCTCTGGGTTTGTAGTTAATCAGAAACGTAACAAGAAAGAGGTACAATGCATGAAGCTACAGCTCATGGGTTCTACTAAAGTTACTGTCAGTGTTGGTGAGGGTGATCCTTGTCCTACTCGTCATAAGTCGAGTACTGCTCCTAATCTGATCCATTCCGTCGATGCGTCCATTCTCCACGAAACATTTCAGAGGTTCAATGGACCATTCACAGTCATCCATGACTCGGTGCTTTGTAGAGCAACTGACATGGCAACACTCAATAGACTTGTGCGAGAAACCTACACGGACATCTTCACAAGAGATTGCTGGCTCACAAAATTTGGTGAAGTTATTCATGCAACTGAACCACCACCCATCGTCGGAACACTAAATCCTGAGGTTGTCGAATCGTCAACCTATTTCTTCTGCTAATTTTCCACCATCATCATTATGGCGACACACGTCACTAAAGAGCCCGTCACATTGGATGGCTACCAAGCTATCCTTAAGCCGTCTGAATACGGCTACACCCTCACTGCATTGCTTCCTAAGGATATCGTTGATAACCTTGAGGATGAGCGTGTAGGTGGCCTTGAATGGGCTCGTAACAAAGCTAAGAATCCAAAGCGTACCACTGTCAATCCTGAACCATGGGAAGAGGCAAGCGAAGGTATGTATCAATGCAAATTCCGCTGGAAGGAGGGCGATAAGGTTGTACCTGTTATCGTCGATACTGAGGGCACTGCCATCACTGATGCTTCTCTGCCGTTGTATAGCGGTTCTAAAGTCAAGCTCGCCTTCATCCAAAAGCCGTATTGCCTTCCTGCTGGTAACATCGGTACCTCTCTCAAACTCAAAGCCATCCAGGTTGTGAGCTTGAACACAGGTGCTGGTGTACAAGACAGTGGTGATATGGATGCTGAAGAGGCAAGCGAACTGTTTGGAGTCACACGTGGCTTCAAGACCTCTGAGCCAAACCCTGAGGCATCACCATCTTCTGTCAACGTTGATGAGGACTTCTGATGCGTAGTCGCCTGGAAGAACAGGTGGCAGAGTTGATGGACAATATGAACATTGAATATGGCTATGAGCCTGACAAGTTCAACTATGTTATCGAAGCTAAATACATCCCTGACTTCAAGGTTGGGGATATCTATTTAGAAACTAAAGGATTCTTTAAACCTACAGATCGTCGCAAGATGCTAGCTGTCAAGAAATGTAATCCTGACTTAGATGTCCGCCTGGTCTTCCAAGCACCCTATAATAAGATCAGTAAAAACTCTAAAACCACCTACGCCGCATGGGCAGAAAAGAACGGATTCCAATGGTGCCCGTACTATGACATACCCCTTGACTGGCTCAAGCCAGGAGAGTGAGTTTTCCCGTCATGAATCTTGCCCCTCATGTGGGAGCAGTGATGCGTTGGCCCGTTATACTGACGGCCATGCTTACTGCTTCTCATGTGGGTATTACCAACATGCAGACGGTGAACAACAATCCACGATCACCAACGTCATGATACTAGGTACACCTGTTCGTTTATCTAAACGAGGTTTATCTGAAGAGATATGTCGTAAGTACCGCATCCATAAGGATGGAGATGTGCTGCGATTCCACTACTATGACAACACTGGCCAAATATGTGGTGCCAAGGTAAAGAGTCTGGATAAAACCTTTCACTGGGAAGGCAAGAATGTCGATCATCAGTTGTTTGGCCAGAACTTATTTCCTGACAAAGGTACCCGCCTTACTATTTATGAAGGCGAGATAGATGCAGCATCTGGCTATGCTGCAATGCCCACCTGGCCTCATGTGTCTCTACCTGATGGAGCACAGAGTGCTAAGAAAGCTCTGCAAAGAGCAATGCCATTCCTACAAGGCTATGAAGAGATCGTCTTGTTCTTTGACAATGATGATCCAGGCCGTAAGGCTGCTGAAGAATGTGCCCAGCTATTACCTCCTGGCAAGGTCAAGATTGCCCGGATGGAGAAGTACAAGGATGCTTCTGATGCATTACAATCCAATGATGCAGAGTGCATCCGTCGTGCAGTATGGGACGCTAAGACGTACCGTCCTGACGGCATCATCGATGCCAAGACATTACTTGATGACCTAACCACACCTGAAGAACCTTGTGCTTATGAGTTCCCCTTTCAAGGATTACAAAAGAAGCTACGAGGGATCCGGTATGGAGAGCTTACAACAATCACTGCAGGATCTGGCATTGGTAAATCCTCATTCTGTCGTGACCTTGCAACTCACCTTCTTAATCAAGGAGAACGGGTCGGTTACGTGGCGTTGGAAGAATCCAACCGCCGTACGGCTCTAGGTCTAATGTCTTCTGCTACAAACCAGTCACTACACATCGGAGAACATGACCGAGCTACTCTCACCAAGGCGTATCAGGATTCTATTGCTAACTGGAATCTCTTTCTTTTCGACGGGTTTGGTTCTTTTGATCCTGATGTCATTTACAACCGAATTGAGTACCTTGCCACCGGGCTTGAGGTGCGTGTTGTATTCCTTGATCACCTCAGCATCCTCCTGTCAGGCTTAGATGGAGATGAGAGGCGTATGCTGGACATCACCATGACCCGCTTACGTTCTCTTGTTGAGAGGACTGGTATAGCTTTGTTTCTTGTATCTCATCTGCGAAGAACATCCAATGACACAAACCATGAAGAAGGTGCCCGAGTCACGCTTGGGCAGTTACGTGGATCAGCTTCAATCGCTCAGCTTTCAGATTCAGTCATCGCCCTGGAACGAGATCAGCAGAGTGGACCTGAACGAAATGGCACAACAGTGCGCGTCCTTAAAAATCGCTATTCTGGCGAAGTTGGCGTCGCCTGTCAGTTAAGTTATGATCTCTCTACCTGTCGTTTTACTGAATATGAAATTGAAGAAGAATTCGATCCCGTTACTGACTTCTGATTACCTTGCATACTCTATGATGTTGCAACGCCCAGAGCCTCCAACTGCGGAAGCTGTGGCGCGTGCTAAGTTCATTGATAAAACATATGTCTGGAAACCAGGCAGATGAAACTTGCTTACGACATTGAAACTGATGGCTTCGATTCCTCCGTTGTCCATTGTCTGGTCACACAAGATCTCGACACTGGTAAAGTTTACCAATACAATGACCAGGGTAATGACTGTGAAACGCTTGTCACAGGCATCAACATCCTTGCTGAAGCGGATCTACTTGTTGCCCACAATGGCATTGGGTATGACACGCCACAACTTAAAAAGCATTACCCGTTTTTCCACCATCATCACCAGATTGACACGCTAATCCTCAGTAGATTCTTTCATACTAATCTTTTAGATGTTGATCTAAAGAGGAAGTGGGCAATGATGCCAGCTAAACTATATGGATCACATAGCCTTGAAGCCTACGGGTACAGGCTAAGTTGCCATAAAGGTGAGTTTGGTAAGACTGCTGATTGGAAAGCATGGTCCCCTGAGATGCAAGATTATTGCGTCCAAGACGTTGCTGTATTATCCAAACTATGGAAACATTTCCAGAAATACCTGAAGCGGTACAGCTAGAGCACAGCGTTGCTGAGCTAATGGCTGCCCAGGAGGCCGTAGGATGGCCCTTTAACGTACGTAAGGCCCAGGAGCTAGAGAACACCCTTCTCACGTCCTTGGAGAGCCTTAGAGAGTGCGCTGGAGGCTTATGCTATGCTGTCCCTGGTAACCTATTCACACCAAAACGTGACAACAAGACTCAAGGCTATGTTGCTGGTGCAGAGATGCAACGGCTCAAAGACTTTAATCCTAGTAGCCGTGATCACATTGCCTGGTACTTCAAAGAGTTTCAGAAATGGGAGTTTACAAAACTCACAGAAACTGGTAAGCCAGTTATTGATGAAACAGTTTTGAAGGACATAGGTACAGAAGAAGCGTTGTTATTCGTCAAGATTCTTGAAACACAAAAGAAGCTTGGAATGCTGTCGCAAGGCAACAACGCATGGTTGAAGTTGGTCAAGAATGGCAGACTTCACCACTCCTGTTTTATAGGCGCTGCCACCCATCGAATGGCTCATGCACGTCCAAACTTGGCCCAGGTTTCAAGTGATGCTGACTGCAGAGAGCTGTTCACAACTCGCCCTGGCTGGAAGCTAGTAGATAGCGACCTTTCAGGGATAGAACTAAGAATCTTTGCCCATTACTTATCACCCTATGATGATGGGCGTTATGCTGACATCCTTCTTAATGATGACATACATCAAGTCAATGCTGATAAGATTGGGATCTCCCGCAGGGCGGTCAAGACGGTCACGTATGCGTTCCTTTATGGTGCGTCGCCGGTCCGCATCGGCCTCAGCTATGATCCACAGCTTTCTAAACAACAGGCTAAGTCGAAGGGTGAAGAGATACGTAAGGCGTACCTTGATGCCATACCTGGCCTGGAGAGCTTCGTTGAGGCAGTCAAACGTAAGGCGAAGGAAAATGGTTCCATTCGATCTATCGACGGTCGTAATATCCTCGTTGACTCGCCGCATAAAGCACTGAACTTCTTGCTGCAGTCGGCAGCCGGGGTCCTGGCGAAGCGGTGGCTATTAATCACCCATGATAGGCTCCAAGGAATCAAGCACGAAAGGTACGCCTTTGTGCATGATGAACAAGCCCTTGGTTGTCCTCCTGATGTAGCTGATCAAGTTGCATCAATCTGCACCACATCAGCCGCTATGGCTGGTAATTATTATAAACTCAGGATCCGTATCGATGCAGACGCACAGATCGGAGATAACTGGGCACAAGTTCACTAATGCTTTTAATTGACGCTGACTACACTGCATACAAATGTGCACAAGCTAATGAAGATTCGATTGATTTTGGTAACGATGTTATCATTGCTCAATCTAACTTCAGTGAAGTTGTAAAAATGTTTGAACGTGAGCTTAGAAAACTCACAACAGACATGATGGATGACACAGTTATCCTATACTTCTCATCCTTTGAAAATTTCCGTAAAAAAATTTACCCAGATTACAAGGGTCACCGGAATCGTCGTAAGCCACTAGGATACAGACGTCTGGTTAACTGGTGTGAGTTGAATTACAGCACTGTCACCCGTCGCGGCCTTGAAGCTGACGACTCCCTTGGCATTGACGCTACCAGCCCTAACTCCACTGATACCATTCTGTGTAGTCCAGACAAGGACTTACGTCAGATTCCTGGTACTTATTGGGACATGAAGGGTGAAGTAGAAGAGATCACCAAGGAAGATGGAGACCGCTGGCATATGATACAGTCACTAGCTGGTGACCCAACTGATGGGTACCCTGGCTGTCCTGGTATCGGAGTCAAGCGTGCTGCTGATTTACTTGACAAGTGTGACTTTCACTGGGAAGCTGTGTGTCAAGCATACAGAGAGAAAGGATTATCAGACGATGATGCTCTTCTCAATGCTCGGCTAGCTAAGATTCTACAGCACGAAGACTATGACTTCCGACTCGCACAACCAATTCTTTGGACCCCCGCCTCCTGTCTTGGAGCTGACAATGGAGCAGCAATTCAAGATGAGGAGAATTAACGACACACTCAAACACGCAGACAAAGCAGACATCATCACTGTCTTTGAAGCTTTACAGCATCAGAACTTTGTCCTTTCCAATACCGTTTCTAACCTAGTTAAACTATGGCCCACTTCTCACCTGCCTACTACACCCGAGGATCAATTGAATGCTGGGATGCAATCAGAGACTGGGAACTAAACTATCATCTTGGCTGTGCAGTTAAATATATTTGCCGTGCCGGTCACAAAAGTGCTGCAACAAAGGCTTCCGACATTAAAAAAGCTATCCACTATCTTGAAAATGAACTCGTACATTCACACCAGTCTACTGGACCAAGCGGAGGAATTCCGATCAGCCTATTCTCTGACGACAGGGACCAAGAAGAAATCAATCCAGAAATCTTTGATCGATGAAGAGTGGAGTGAGTTCCATGAGGCATACCATTTCAAGGACGACTGTGAGCAATTAAAAGAGCTTGCAGATCTGGTGTATGTTGCATACCAGTTTGCTGCTAGTCAAGAATGGGACCTTGACACAGCAATGAATCGTGTACATCAGTCCAACATGTCAAAGCTTGGTGATGATGGCAAACCTGTTTACCGGGATGACGGTAAAGTTCTCAAAGGTCCTAACTACAAACCACCTACACTCAACGACTTAGTATAAATGTCTACTGATCTGATCGCCCGCACTGGTCGTGTTCAATCATGGATCGATGATCCAAAGGGCCGACTTCCCGTGTCGTGCACGGTTATAAATGTCTCAAATGAAATGGAAGGTCCCGATGGAATCGAAGCATCATGGAGATTCGCTAGTCACGCTCTCCGAAACGGCGCTGGCGTTGCAATCCACCTATCAGAACTTGACCCACGAGGCTTCGAGAGAGAGTCTGGCGTCGTTGCGAGTGGTCCTGTATCATTTGGACGAATCTATTCGGCTCTTAACGAAACTCTCAGAAGGGGTGGAAAATATAAGAACGGCGCGATAGTGTTGCATATTGACGCTCGGCATGATGATCTGATAGAGTTCATTGAGACACCACGTGATGTCTTGCCTTGGGTCAAACGCTGCGTCAACATCACACAAGAGTGGTGGGACGAAGCTAGTCAAGAAAAGAAAGATGCTCTTCTTAAAGGTATTAAGAAGGGAGACATCTGGCTAAACAAAGTACGCTACGACTCAAATGGAAACAGAATCTTCGGCAACGTCTGTCTTGAGGTTTACTTGCCCTCACGAGGAACTTGCTTGTTGCAGCACATCTCTCTTGGTGCCTGTACAGTCGGAACAATCCCCTCTGCTTTCATTGCGGGTATGTCCGAGCTGTGCTCACTCCATAGTAAGACAGGGGTTGGACAGTCTGGTGAATACTTGTCACCCGAAGTGGACAGGCAAGTCGGACTCGGAATGCTTGGACTGGCCAACCTCTTACGGAGGTACGGAGTAAGTTATAAAGACTTTGGCTTGGCTCTTGAGAGCTTAGTCACTGGTGATTCTGAGTCTAGAGAATGGCCTGCATGGGACATAGCAGTCAGCCTAAAGAAAGGTATTGAAGCTGCTGCAGAGATTGCAAAGTCTTACAACATGGTTCGTGCCTTTGCCATTGCACCGACTGCCTCGTGCAGCTACCGCTACAAAGACCTTGATGGTTATACCACCTGCCCTGAAATTGCTCCACCTATCTCTACTGAAGTAGACCGAGACAGTGGAACGTTTGGTGTAGAACACTTTGATTACGGCCCCTGTGAGATTGCCTCAGAGGTAGGCTGGGAGGCATACCGTATGGTTGCCGATAATATTATGATCCTGTTGAACAACACAGGATTGATGCATGGATATTCCATGAATAGCTGGAGCGACGTCGTGACCTACGACCAATCCTTCATCGAAGAGTGGCTCGCTAGCCCACAGACTTCTCTCTACTATTCATTACAAGTTATGCCGGACACTCAAGATAAGAGTAATGCCATGGCTGCACTTGAAGACTTAGATGTAGAAAAGTTCTGGGCTGAAGCTGCCACAAACAACGCCCCCGATTGTGATTGTGCAGAATGAATCCTTATCAGAAACTACTATCTCGTAAACGTACCTGGACTCCCGTACAAGTGGAAGCAGGTCAATTCAAAGAAGGGTCCGAAGAAGCTATGCTTCGGGCTCTGTCCTTACGTAACCTTGAGATCCCCGTTGGAGATTTTATTGAAGGTGCCCTAGAAAAAGACTACCCTATTGCTGCTAAAGAACTTCTTGAAAGCAACATCAAAGATGAAGAGAAGCATGACCTTGCCCTCAACTATATTGCAAAAGCTCACAGGCTTCAAGACATCCCTGAAGCACAAGCTATCCAACGAGCATGGATCGATGCCACCGAGCATCCCGTGCTCAAGGCCATGGTGCTCGAGAGGTCCGTGTTTTTCGTGCTGCTTCCTTTCTTCAGATGGAATGGGGACGCAGGATGCCGTACTGTATCGGCGGATATCTCAAGAGACGAGCAAGTCCACGTTGCCTCGAACAGTCTCGTCTGCAAAGAGCTTGGCCTCACGGTTACACAAAACCTGGACAAGCTTCGCAAAGCAACAGTAGCATGGATCATGCAGCCACTAGGATCTAATCCTACTGATCCTTACCTCGACCGTGAGTTCTGGTTGAAGCAGTCTGACAGCCTTCTATACAGTGGCAAGGCAGAAGGTTTGATTGCTTCACGACGTGCTCGTATGCCCGCATTTTTTGAGCACTCCAATGTCAATCTTCCTGAGTACGGCTGAGTTTGATCGGCTATTAGAAGAACTTGATGAACTATTTCCTGACGAGTTTCCTGACTACACGCTCGATGACAAAGAAATTTCTTTTCGAGCTGGCCAAGTTTCAGTTGTTAGATTTTTAAAAGAAAAATTATCCAAGGATTAATTATGTGTTTCGGCGGCGGACAACAAGGATCACAATCGACCCCCCCACTACCTACACCACCACCACCTCCAGCTCCAGTGCAGAAAGTAGACCCAACTAAACCTGCTAGTGCTACCCCTGCACCTGAGCTTACCGCAGATGAGAAGGCTACCTTAAAAAAGAAAGATACATCTTCTAAGAAACGTGAGCGTCTAAGGACTGGCACAGCATCTCTACAGACTGCTCCTGGTCAAGGACTAAACATTGGCGGTAGCACTGGTACAAATTATTAATTATGAAAAGCGCACGGCAACGGTATCATGAACTGACCAGTGGCCGTACCGCCTTTCTCGACATTGCACTTGAGTGCTCTAAGCTAACAATCCCTACTCTGCTAATGCATGAGGAGACAACAACCGATCACACTCGGTTCAAGACTCCTTGGCAATCGGTAGGTGCAAAGGGAGTGGTGACTCTAGCATCTAAATTGATGTTGGGTCTACTACCTCCTAGCACTTCGTTCTTTAAACTTCAGTTGGATGACTCCAAGTTAGGAGTTGAGATCCCTGCCGAAGCAAAGAGTGAATTGGATCTAAGCTTTGCTAAGATTGAACGCATGATCATGGAAAGCATCGCTGCTTCTACTGATCGTGTTCAAATCTTTTCAGCAATCAAGCATCTAGTGGTCACTGGTAATGCCTTGCTTTACATGAGCAAAGATGGCATGAAGATGTACCCCTTGAATCGTTACGTTGTCGAGCGAGATGGTAACGGTAACCTCACTGAGATTGTCACACGAGAGCGTGTCAACCGTTCAATGCTGGGTCCTGAATTTGAGAACCCAAAGCAGTTGAGTGTTGTTGACTCTAGTGTTGGCAGTAAATTTGAAAAAGATGTAGATGTTTTTACCTGCATCAAGCTGACTAAGAAAGGATGGACTTGGTATCAGGAAGCTGATGACAAGATACTGCCTGATACTTATGGTAAAGCTCCAAAGGATAAAAGCCCCTGGCTACCCTTACGCTTTGTCACTGTTGACGGTGAAGATTATGGACGGGGTCGTGTTGAGGAATTCCTTGGCGATCTAAAGTCTTTAGAAGCTTTGATGCAAGCCCTCGTTGAGGGTAGTGCAGCAGCAGCTAAGGTAATCTTTACTGTCTCACCTAGCTCTGTTACTAAGCCTGCCTCCTTGGCTAATGCTGGTAATGGTGCTATCATTCAGGGTCGCCCCGATGACATCGGTGTGATTCAAGTAGGTAAGACTGCAGACTTCCGTACTGCATTCGAGCTTGCTAACACTCTAGAGAGACGTTTGTCTGAAGCGTTCCTTATCCTCAATGTGAGGCAGAGTGAGCGGACTACTGCTGAAGAAGTTCGCATGACTCAGATGGAACTAGAACAACAACTGGGTGGATTGTTCTCCTTGTTGACTGTTGAGTTCCTCATCCCTTACCTTAACCGTAAGATGCTAGACCTTACTCGGTCTAAGCAAATCCCATCCCTACCTAAGGGACTGGTGACACCTACCATTGTTGCAGGCATCAATGCCTTGGGACGTGGTCAAGACCGTGAGTCGTTGATTCAGTTTGTGACTACCATTGCACAGACCATGGGTCCTCAGGCTCTACAGCAATACATCAATCCTGATGAGGCTATCAAACGTCTCGCTGCTGCTCAAGGTATTGACATCCTTAACCTTGTCAAAGGTATGGAGCAGATCCAGAACGAGAAGCAGCAAGCTATGCAGCAACAGATGCAAGCCTCGTTGGTCCAGCAAGCTGGTCAGTTTGCATCGGCTCCTGCTATGGATCCTTCTAAGAATCCTGAAGCTATTGATGGTATTCAAGCTGCCATGCAGACTATGTCTGGGCAGCCCCCACAACAACAACAACCCCCCGCTCAACCACCTAGCTAGCACCTATGGCTATTAACATTTCATACGATCCATCTGACGATCCCGAAGCTCTTGCTGCTCGTGAAGCAGAAGAACAAGACAGCCTTGAAGTAGGCGAGAAGATGCTTGAAGACCAGGCAGATCTACTGGCTGGTAAATACAGGAACGCGGAAGAGTTGGAGAAAGCCTATGTGGAACTCCAGCAACGCCTCGGTCGTGGGGATGAAGATGATGATAGTGGTGAAGCAGAAGAGGAAGTAGAAGAAGAGTCCACAGAAGGAGAGGCTCAACGTTATGATGAAGAAGGCTACGTTGATTTTGACGCAGTCGCTGACGCATACGGTGACGGCCTTGCCGATGCTTTCCAAGAGAATGGCATTGACCCTTGGGCTATGAACGATCACTTCTATGAGAACGATGGTACTCTTACTCCAGAGATGTACGACGAACTTAATGAAGCTGGCTTTTCTGATGAAACCATTGATGCATACTTAGGCGGTCTTCGCTCACAGCTAGGCTATGATGAAGCAGAGGCTGGTACTCTTGATACCAGCACCATCTCTGACATCAAAGACATTGCTGGTGGTGACGAAGGCTACGCTGAAATTGTGCAGTGGGCAAGTGAGAACCTGCCTGAAGCTGATATCGAAGCATTCGATGAAGTTATCAACACTGCCAATGAAGCTGCTGTCCGCTTTGCTGTAAAGGCATTGGTCGGTCAGTACGAGGATGCTGTGGGTCGTACCCCTGAACTCGTAACTGGTAAGCAGTCCAACACTGGACAGGCTTATCGCAGCATGGCTGAGGTTGTCCGAGACATGTCGGACGCTCGCTATGACAATGATGATGCGTATCGCATGGATGTGATGCGTAAACTTGAACGCTCTAATTTAAAGGTATGAACCAAGTCTACGAAACCCACTGGGAAAAAGCTGAACGATTAAACGGACGCCTAGCTATGCTAGGTTTTGTGATCGCAGTTGGTACATACCTTACCACTGGTCAGATCATCCCCGGTATCTGGTAACACCAGATAAATTATCCACAAACCACACTCTTTTTTTTAAACATGAAATCACTTATTATTGCTGGCCTCTTGATCTCCGCTGCTGGTGCAGCACAAGCTGGACCTTATGTTAACGTTGAGACCAACTCTGGATTTGCAGGATCTGATTACACAGGATCTGCTACAGATGTACATGTAGGTTATGAAGGTGCTAACTGGTATGCCCAGGGCGGTACTACCTTGCTGGCTCCTGATGATGCTGATGGTGACATTGAGCTGTCCGGCAAAGCTGGTGGTTCCTATGCCGTGAGCGATGCTCTGTCTGTCTATGGTGAAGTATCTTTTATCACTGGTGACACCAACGGTTACGGGACTAAAGTTGGTGCCAAGTACGCCTTTTGATCGTAAAGAGTATGACGCAAAACGATATCGTGAACGACGCGCATATCTAAATAAATATAAGATGGACCGTGGGTGTGAGCTTTGTAACTACAAGGCTCATCCTGCGGCTTTAACATTCGATCACTTAGACCCTACCCAAAAACTATTCTGTTTAAGTGATCATACAAACCGCAGTTGGCAGAAGATTATGGATGAGATAGAGAAGTGTAGGGTAATCTGCGCCAACTGTCATAACATTCATACTCATGACAGCGACCATTTCAAGAGGTCAGACGAGTAACTGGGAAGAGTTTTGCTCTTGGGTTACCTCAACAAACAATCGTCTATACGTTGGCTGGTTTGGAATCTTAATGATTCCTTGTTTACTAGCTGCTACAACTTGTTTTATTATTGCCTTTGTCGGCGCACCCCCTGTAGACATTGATGGAATCAGAGAACCAGTGGCAGGATCCCTGCTTTACGGAAACAACATCATCAGTGGGGCCGTCGTCCCATCTTCCAATGCAATCGGATTGCACTTCTACCCAATTTGGGAAGCTGCTACGCTTGATGAATGGCTCTACAACGGTGGCCCGTTCCAACTGGTCGTCTTCCATTTCCTCATTGGTATCTACGCTTACATGGGACGAGAATGGGAACTTAGCTATCGACTAGGTATGCGTCCCTGGATCTTTGTTGCTTACAGTGCTCCTGTAGCAGCAGCCTCAGCAGTTTTTTTGGTGTACCCTTTTGGACAAGGTTCTTTCTCAGATGCGATGCCTCTTGGCATTTCCGGCACCTTCAACTACATGCTGGTATTCCAAGCTGAACACAATATTCTTATGCATCCTTTTCATATGCTTGGTGTTGCCGGCGTATTTGGTGGGGCTTTGTTCAGTGCTATGCATGGTTCTCTTGTCACCAGTTCCCTGGTTAGGGAGACGACCGAAACGGTATCTCAGAACTATGGGTATAAATTTGGACAGGAAGAAGAGACATATAATATTGTCGCTGCTCACGGATACTTTGGTCGGTTGATCTTTCAATATGCCTCGTTTAATAATTCACGCTCACTTCACTTTTTCCTGGCTGCATGGCCTGTGCTTGGCATTTGGTTTACAAGCCTGGGTGTTAGCACTATGGCTTTCAATCTTAACGGATTCAACTTTAATCAATCCATTGTCGATTCTGGGAACCGTGTTGTCCCTACTTGGGCTGACATACTTAACCGTGCGGGACTTGGAATGGAAGTGATGCATGAGCGTAATGCTCATAACTTCCCACTTGATCTAGCAGCAGCGTCTACCACACAGGTAGCACTGACTGCACCATCTATTGGCTAATGCGTAAAGAACACAAAAGTCCCTCTGGCGGTCTTACCGCAGCGGGCAGGAGACACTTTAAACAGAAGGAAGGTGCTAACTTAAAACCACCTGCTCCTAACCCTAAAACTAAAAAAGCTGCTGGCCGTAAGAGGTCCTTTTGTGCTCGCATGGGAGGAGTCAAAGGGCCAATGAAAGATAGTAAGGGTCGCCCGACCCGCAAAGCACTCGCTCTTCGTAAATGGAACTGTAATGGCTAAACCTGGATTATACGCAAACATTCACGCTAAGAAAAAACGTATCGCTGCTGGCAGTGGTGAGAAGATGAGGAAGCCTGGTGCTCCTGGTGCTCCCACAAAAGCTAACTTTGTAGCTTCTGCTAAAACTGCAAAGCCTGCAAAGAAACGTAGGTACGCAGCATGAAACAGATGCCAAGTCACGTTGGCTTAGCCCAACGATTGAAGCAAAGAAAAGAACGCATGGAGCTTTTGATTAAAAAGTCACGCGGTCAAACTAAAAAGAAAAACAAAAAATAGTATTCGTACGTTCATCCATTCGGACGCATGTTGCCTAGCCATGGAACGGGGGCTAGGTTTATTTTGTACGGACTATGTCTATTAACCTTATTCGTTTCATCGAAAATCAGCGTAAGCGTGCTGAGCACTATCGCTCTGACTCGCTACGTTATCGTGGTGTAGCATACACCAAGTGATCTGGTGACACAGGGGGAGGTTCGATTCCTCCCCTCACTTATTGGCTTTGGCCCCTTACGAGGGATACCCTTAGCCGTCTAGACGGTGGGATAGACCACAACATTTGGCTACAAATTTTTCTAAACGTTTAGAGTTCTGATAAAATTATTTCTTTAATTAACAATGGCTAACGCTACACAATCTGCGCTAGGCCGGTCTAATCTAAGTACCGGTACTGGTTATGGTGGTAGTGGTGATAAGTATGAACTTTACCTGAAGCTCTTTTCAGGTGAAATGTTCAAAGGCTTTCAGCACAACACCATCGCTCGTGACCTTGTCATGAAGCGTACACTGAAGAACGGTAAGTCTCTTCAGTTCATCTACACTGGACGCATGGACGCTGGTTTCCATACGCCTGGTACCCCCATCCTTGGCTCTGGTGATCCACCGGTGGCTGAGAAGACCATCGTTGTTGACGACCTGCTGGTCTCCAGTGCGTTCGTTTATGACCTCGACGAGACCCTGTCTCATTATGAGCTTCGTGGTGAGATCTCTAAGAAGATCGGCTACGCTCTTGCTGAGCACTATGACCGTCGCATCTTCCGTTCTATTGTACGTGGTGCTCGCGCCGCTCACCCTGTGTCTGCAACCGGTAAGGTTGAGCCAGGTGGTACTCAGGTCCAAGTTGGATCTGGTACTGGTGCAGCAGCAGACGCTCTTGACTCTACTAAGATTGTTGCCGCCTTCTTTGAAGCCGCAGCAGTCTTGGATGAGAAGGGAGTTGCTCAGGACGGACGTGTTGCCGTATTGTCGCCACGCCAATTCTACTCGTTGATCGAGAACGTCAGCAGCAATGCTCTGATTAATCGTGACGAGCAGGGCACCGCTCTGCAGTCAGGTCAAGGCGTCCTGTCGATCGCTGGTATCAAGATCTACAAGTCCATGAACCTTCCCTTCCTGGGTAAGTATGGTACTTCTTCTACCATCGATAATGCTGGCTCCTTTGTAGGCGTTGACGTCGAGGCTACTGCCACCGGCGAGAACAACCCCTACGGTGGTGCTTCTGACTTCGACACTTCTTGCGGACTTATCTTCCAGAAAGAAGCTGCCGGTGTTGTTGAAACCATTGGACCACAGGTGCAAGTCACCAGTGGAGACGTATCCGTGATCTACCAAGGTGACGTGATTCTTGGGCGTCTCAGCATGGGTACGGATTATCTTAATCCTGCTGCTTGTGTGGAACTGCATGCTACCAGCACTGCTGGTTCTGCATTCTGATCCATCTTTGTTCTATACTGGGACCTCTTCGGGGGTCCTTTTTTTTATATCATGACATCTTCTTCGTACGCAACGTCCACAGAATTGGATGCTGTTAACTACATCTTAATGAGTGTAGGTGAGTCTCCTGTCAATACACTAGAAACCCAAAGCCCTGAAGTTGCTATTGCTCAGAACACTCTTCGACAGATTTGTCGTGAAGTTCAGTCTGAGGGTTGGGTGTACAATACTGAATATGAGTTCCCGTTTGTGGTAGACACCAACGACGAGGTGCTAATTCCACCCACTGTCCTACGACTGGACGTTAACCGTTATAAGCATCAAGATTCATATGATGTGGTTAAGAGGGATGGTAAGCTATACGATCGGTACTCTCACTCTTTTAAGTTCAAAGACATTGATACACTGTTCTGTGATATTGTTTGGTTCTTTGACTTTGATGATATCCCTCAGGTCTTCCGAGACTACATCTCTGCACGTTCTTCCCGTATTGCTGTTAGCCGTATGGTAGCTGATGAGAAGAGTGCTAAGCTCTTAGCAGTAGATGAAGCACAGCTCCGTGCATTGGCTGTTGAGTATGATACTCAGCAAGCAGGCTACAACGTATTCCAAGGCACCGATTTCCGCAACCCTTACACCGCCTACAAACCTTTCCAAGCAGTTAGTAGATAACTATGGCAGCAGTAAATCAACGAATTCAAAACTTTCTTGGAGGCGTCTCACAGCAGCCAGACTTTATTAAGTTTCCTGGTCAGCTCAGGGTGTGTGACAATGCATATCCTGATGTAACCTTTGGCTTGTCTAAGCGTGCTCCTGGTGAGTTCGTTGCGGCGCTGTCCAATGCATCTTCTGGCGGTCAATGGTTTGAAATCATTAGAGATTCTGATGAAAAATTTGTTGGCCAGATTACATCCAGTGGTATCAAAGTATGGAACTTAGATACAGGTGTTGAGCAGTCTGTCGGTGGTAGCTTTAGTTACCTGTCTGGTGCTACTCAACCGTATGGTCTCCAGACTATTGGTGACTACACCCTCATCACTAACCCCCAGCAGACCGTAGGAACTACGGGAACTACTCCTACGTTCAGTAATAACTATGCCTTTGTTTCGATCAATACAGTGGCGTACAACGCAGAGTACGTGGTTGCTATCAATGGCTCTAACCTAACTGCTACTACAAAGAACCGAGCTGGTGCTTTGAGTGTTGTTAGAAATGGTACTACTAGTTCTAGCTGGCAAGACGTGCCATCAACTGGAGATGCTGGTCCTACTGATCATGCAGGTAAGCAGGAAAAATTCAGACCAGGTAGTGGTATCAAATGTACTGTTGTTGTTAACGGTACTACTTACGTCAGAAGTTACACCAATGATCATGAAGCACAGTATGCTGCACAGTACAACGCTGAAGTAGTACTACAAGACCCAGGATATAACGTAACTAATGGTGAAACCTTTAATGTTAATGTTGCAGGTATAAATTACGTTGTCACAGTAGATTCTGTTGAACCATATGAGACTTACTCTGATAGTAATGTAGGTTTCTTCAGTACACCAAAGAACCCTGACAAAGGCACCTTAAGTATTAACACTATTCTTGGTGGTTTAAAAGCCAGCATTGAGTCAGTTTACAGTGGTGTTACTGTAGAGATTATTGGTGATGGTTTATTTATTAGTTCTGGTTCTAGCTTTACTATTGAAGTCAGAGGCGGTACAGTAAACAACTCACTTGAAGTTATCCAAGACTCTGCTCCTAACGTAAGTAAGCTTCCTCAACAATGTAAGGATGGCTACATCGCTAAGGTGTCAAACACTGAAGAGTCTGAAGCTGATGATTACTTTGTTAAGTTTGTAGCTGACAATGGTACTGTAGGCACTGGTTCATGGGAAGAGACTGTAGCTCCTGGTATTGTAGCAGGGCTAAACCCATCCACAATGCCTCATGCTTTGGTTAATAACCGTGACGGTACATTCAGTTTCCGTACACTAAACCAATCCTCTGATCCAGATAACTACTGGATTGACAGGCAGGTAGGTGACATAACCAGCAACCCAGACCCTACCTTTGTAGGTAAGGGTATCAAGGATATCTTCTTTTACCGTAACCGTCTTGGGTTTATCTCAGGTGAGAATGTCATCCTTAGTCAGCCTGCTGATTACTTTAACTTCTTTATTGTTTCAGCAATTACTACTAGTGATGCAGATCCGATTGACATTGCAGCCTCTGACGTCAAGCCTGCTTTCCTGAACCATGTACTACCTATTCAAAAAGGTTTGGTGTTGTTCAGTGAGTCTGCCCAGTTCATGCTGTTTACTGAGTCTGATGCTCTTAGTACTAGTACTGCTCAGTTAAAGAAGCTAGCGTCATACGAGTGTAGTCCAACTGTCAGACCGATAGATCTTGGCACCTCTGTTATGTTCAGCACTGGCAGCGCAGCACACACACGTGTGTTTGAGATGGTGATTCAAGATGAGACTGTGCCTCCTAAGGTGGTAGAACAGACTCGTGTTGTACCTGAGTTTATCCCAAAAGATGTAGATCATGTATCTAACTCTTCACAGACTGGCATTGCAAGCTATGGAAAGAGTGGTACATCAACACTATACTTCTACAAATACTATGACACAGGCACTCAGCGTGAGCAGTCTGCATGGTACACTTGGACACTTACAGGCAGCCTAGTACATAGCCTGTTTACAGCAGGTAACCAATACGTCATCTCTTTACAGGGAAGCCAGTACATACTGTCACGCCATGAAATGGTGGTTGATACAACGAACACTCGTAGCTATCAAGTAGGTACAGGTGACACTAGTCGTAGGTTTGAGGCTACCTTGGACAACATGACCATAGCGTCAGCCTCTTATAATTCTACCACAGAAGTATCTACAGTCACTCTTCCTTATACTTATGACAGTAACTATAGTATGCTGGCTGTATTCCTCAGCGGTACTGACGCTGGTGTTGTCAGAGTCCCTGATAGTGTATCCGGTACTACTGCTACTTTTAATAACATTGACCTGACTACTGGTAATGTTGCTATTGGATACAAGTACATCACTGAGATTGAGCTACCTAACTTCTACTATGCTGTACAGCCTGGTAAGTATGATATTGATGGAGACCTACGGATTTCTCGTATCAACTTTGAGATGGGTATCTCTGGTCCTATGGAGTTCCATCTGACCTCACCACAGGTTGATAGCTATATTCAGTATGAATCTGGAATGGAGGTTGACAGGGGTGAATTCAATGCTGTACCATCTAAGCTGTATAAGTCTGTTAAGGTTCCAGTCCATAGAAAGAATGAGAAATATACTCTTACCATTAAAGTCCCTGACCCTTTCACCGCTACTATAGTCTCAGCAAGCTGGGACGGACGTTATGACACAAAGCGACACGTACGTCGGTAAGTACATTCAACCATGCACCCCTCAACTAGCTCTAGAAGTTGGTGAGGATCTGCGTTGGGAAGACATAAGAGAAGTAGAAGAGACAACAGGGCTGACTGCACCAGCAGCGGTCCTGGAATCTTATTATCGTTCTGCTTACTCTGTTTATTTCACTGTGCCCAACGGCAAGGCTGCCGGTGTGGCAGGCATAACGCCAGACAATAAGATCTGGATGCTATGCACTAAAGCCAGTGAAGAATACCCGCATACATTTATAAGAGAAGCCAGGAGGTGGCTTGATAGTCTTCCTTACACATACCTGTGGAACCACGCAGATATGAGGAATGAAAGTCACATCAAACTCTTAAAGCTTCTTAAGTTCAAATTTATTAAATACTACGTTCACAACGGTGTACCTCTCATTCAATTTATGAAATTATGTGTGAACCCATAACAGCAACAGCTATAGTCATGGGCGTTGGTACTGCTGCTGCTGGTGGTATGCAAGCCATTGGTCAGCACCAACAACAACAAGCAGCAGTTGCACGGTCTAACGCTATTGCTCAGCAACAGTATCAACGAGATATGCAGATTGCTGCTGCCCGTGATCAAGAGAAAGGCCGCGTATATCAGGCAGAGTTAAAGGCAGATACTGCTGCTAAGAATGCATACTATGCTCAACTTACTGCTAACCAAGCGGAAGCTAACCGAGCACTGTCGTCTTCTAGTCAAAAACTAAATGAAAAACGAGCTGGTGCAGCGTTTGATGCTCAGACTAAACTAGCAAACGCTATTCAAGCTCAAGGTCAAGTACTTGCTAGCGGTAAAGCTGGTCAGTCTTTTCTTTTACAAGCCATGGATTCTCAACGTCAGCTTGGCTTTGAGCAGGCACAGATTAATCAAACACTATACGATGCTTCAGCTGCTGCAGGTGTTGAGCGTGAAGGCATTCTTCTCGATCAGAGTTCTGCTGACGTTGCTGCATGGAACAACCTACCTGCCGCTCCACTCTCACCCGAAGCCTCTTTCCTGCCTGTCAAACCTATCAAAGCGCAAGGCCCTTCTGGACTTGCCTTGGCTGGGTCTTTACTGGGAGCAGGCATTGACGGAGCAAGCTCCGGTATTGGTACTTACAGAACACTTAAAGGTTAACAATGGCATATCAAGGTAGCGCACAGTCCATTGGTTTCCGTAACCGCCAGGTCATTGACCCCTCCAAGCGTATGCGTCAGGAGGCTGCTCAACTTGAACAGCGTGGTAAGGAACGGATCCAAGGAATGGAGAAGCAAGCTTCTCAGCAGATCCAAGAAATGAAAAGAGTTAGTGATATTCAATCATCTAACTCTCAGTACGAGCTGCAAGCTCTCTCTAAATTTAGCAACACTATTAAAA
>VMHT01144237.1_pt1 | contig 22743 bp, 15 predicted proteins | sample 4693611 | NCBI WGS metagenome assembly VMHT01 (sample SAMN12280063, study PRJNA550983) | marine metagenome | isolation source: seawater sampled from same location over 5 years 0.02-0.2 micron viral filtrate | place: USA: collected off the coast of southern California halfway between the port... ...
AGTCTAGATTTTAGATCGTCTACTTTAAATGTTGCCATAATTGTTTATTTCCTTTCTTTTATTTATATATTAAGCATTGGATAAACCAGCAACTTCTGAGAAATCTACTCCAGTTCTCGTCGCAATGAAGTTCAGAGTAATGAAGTTGATTGAACGAGCAGGCTTGATATAGATATCAGCAACGAAACGATTAGTATCGATTACTTCACCTGTATTATTAGTGTCATCACATATGACCATGAAGTCGGTGATACCACGTCTACCTTGGACATCTCTCAAGAATGGCTCAACGGCATTTCTAAATGTCGCACGAGTGAATTCATCATTCAATTCGAACAACTGGAATTTAGCAGCGGTTGCAATAGCCTTCTCAAGAACAATGAACAGTCTGCGAACATTGATTCTATCGAATGCGGATGGTTTTGATTGTGCAGTCTTATCACCGAAAAGAACGGTTCCTTGACCTGGGAATGAAGCGATAGGATTGATTCCAACCTTGTAAAGCTCATCTCTTTGAGCCTTCATAGGATTGAATGCCAATTTTACGATGCTTCTGAAACCACCACGATTGAATCCTGCAGGTGAGAACCAAGGTTCTGCTACATCATCTGTGTTGGCACAAAGACCAGCGAGGTGACCATTTGCAGGTATGAATCTGTATACATCATTATATCTATCGTAGATATAAACTGCACCAGAATCAATTACGCCATAAGAGCCTTCAACACCACGATTAACGATAGTATTACCAAATGCAATTACATCGGCTAATGGAGTTGAGGCACCAACTGTGGCTGCTTTGGGTGGAGACATGAATGCAACTGCATCTTTTCTCTGATAAGCAATCTTATGAGCATGGTTCTGAAGACCTGCGCCACTCGCAGCGATTTGAGAGAAGAGAAGATTTACATCTACTGTTTCAACATCTCCAAGAAGATCAAGACCATTTCTGATATCAAGTTCTTTCAGACCTTCAGTGATCTCAGTGCCATCAGCTGCAGTCATTCCAGCTTCAAGACCACCACTAAGAGTGTATTCACCTTCACTTGTTCCAGCGAAATCAGCTTGAGTAAAATCAGAATTATCACCCTTAATAAGGTAGACATATCTTGATTTAGTATTGATTACATTCTTGATGTAGTTTGTTGCTCCAGCTTCTGTCTTAGCAGTTTTACTAAGGCTAAGTCCAGCGAATTTTTCAACAATCGAACCAGCGACACCGAAGGTTCCAAGAGTATCAATAATTGCGACATGAACTTCATCTTCTAGTGCACCATTAGTACCTTTAGCATCTGGAGCAAGATCGAATGAATTATATACCGATTCCTCTTCAGTAGTGAATGTACCTGCAACAACAGGTGAGGCATTGATCTTTTCTTCGATGAATGAATAGTTAGCTGCAGTTAGAGCATAGACCTTAAGACCGTTACCAGCACCGCCTGCATATCTAGCAGCGAATGTGCCACCTTGTGGCGCAGTGAAACTATCTTCGAAGTATGTCTCATTTGGAATCCATACACCATTGTCAGTTACACCATCATATGCAAGATTTACAGTAGATGTAAGAGCAGTATATGTAACAGTAATTGTCACATCAATGATCGTATCAAAAGCAGCTGCGAAATCAGCAGAAGCTGGTACGAAATCAGCAGAAGCAGCTACGAAATCAACGGAAGCAGCTGCGAAATCAGCAGAAGCAGCTGTTCCAACTTGTGCTGTTCCAACCTGTGCTGTTCCAACTTGTGCTGTTCCAACTTGTGCTTGGTAATCTGCATCGCCTGGTACACCAACTTGTGCTTGGAAATCAGCAGAAGCAGCTACGAAATCAGCAGAAGCAGCTACGAAATCAGCAGAAGCTGGTACGAAATCAGCAGAAGCAGCTGTTCCAACTTGTGCGGTGCCAACCTGTGCGGTTCCAACCTGTGCGGTTCCAACTTGAGGAGTGTTTTGTGTGTATTGTACAATGAATGATCCAGGTCTGTCTGCAGGTAATAATCCAGTAACATTTGTATCAATGGTAAGCGCTCCGCCACTCTTTGTGAATGTAAGAAGCTGACTATTGAAGTCATTGGTATATTGACCATCGGGCAATGAGCTACCATTCTCGACGAGACCATTTACAGATACAATTGATTTACCAATATCAGAAACAGTTGCAGTTAAATTAGCTGATGCAGTAGCAGTAAGCTCATCATCAAATTGAACATTAGTTCCAATAGTGATCGCTCCATCATTTGCTTTAGTAAATGTAAGACTTTGTCCACTAGAACCGACACCTACAGTATAAGTGTTGGGTTCTAAAGTTCCTGTACCTCCGACAGAACTTACTTGATACTTATCAGCACCACCATTATCAGTAGCATTTGAAAAGTTTTCTAAATTTCCAGCACGAACTACTTTAATAGCATCACCATATTCTAGGAATGATGCTGCTTGGAAAAATGGATCAGCATATAGTACGGAACTATCTGGTGTGCCAAATTTTTGTAGGAGTGCTTTTTCCGATGAAAGGAGACTGATTTCATTAATCGGCCCCCATTTAAAATACCCAGAAAATCCACCAATAGATGTGGATACTGCGGGTATGACGTTTGTTAAGTCGATTTCTTTAACCTCGACTCCAGGTGATACTTGAAAACCCATAATTGTCTTTCAGTTTTTGTTTTAGTTGAATAATAAGATTGTTGAAAAAATAATAAGAAATGTCAATTCACACGAATATATTTATAAATATGTGTTATTTCAGATGTCCATCCATCTTTTCTGTTCTTCAACAACTCTATTTAATGATTCAGAAACGCCATTACTAGAGCTTCCATTATCAATAAATCCAAAAGGTAATAGATCATCTTCGATCTCTCTGATTCTATCTTGATAAAGTAATGATTTTAAATCCATATCCAATATGTTTGCAAAGGCATCGGATGAAATGAACCACGAGAATAGAACTATATTCATAACTAAATCATCGTGATTGCCACCAGATGCCTGATATGAACTCCCCTTTGATTCAAATGTAGATATCTCTGAAATAGTCTCGGAATCAACTATCTCTAATTTACGTTGTTCAATTAAATCTTTCATATTAGAACAACCAATTCGTTTGATTCTCTTCGACATTGTAACACCTATACCGCCGGCTTTGATAGTGGATTGAACAAATGTATTTTCATATTCGTAATCATAATAAACCGCATTACATACAACTTGTCCGACATCATTATTTTCAATGAGAACGATTGCTTCATTATATAACTTTGCGACTCTTACGATGATATCTGGAAAGATCATTGGTGAAATCATATTATCACGAAATACACACACCTGGCTGAATTTTTCTTTCTCTACTTTTATAACACTAAATGTAGAATAATCCTGTCCTCGTCCTTTCGAAACATCCACAGCCATTACATATGTGTGTCCTTCTTCAGGCTTTTCATAATAGGATATATTATTCTTGAACTCTTGAGGTTCTTCAGCAATTAAGCCAAGGATTATATCAGAAGATATAAGAGTATTGGATCGACCATGAAAGTTATTTCCAAACTCTTGTTCGAATTGAATCTCCGATGTATTTGCTATGGTCTGCTTTTTCCATTTCTCATCTCGACCAGGCACATCCCACCAATCAACTCGAAAGGCTTTGAATTCATTTCTATTCTGAACAGCACCCTCGTATATTCGATGGAATACATTTCCCACACCATTAGCGGTTGATGTGATAATAACCTTTGTTTCTTTACCTGCTGAAACAACAGGATATGTTGATGTATAGAACTCTGCCGCATTTTCAACGAAAGCAAACTCATCAAGGAATAGAAGATTAACAGATAGACCACGAATAGAAGAACCAGATGTAGCAGCTGCAATGATCTTTGTATTATTTGCAAATGTGATATTACCTTTATTTAATGCCTTACATCCTGGCTGAAGAAAGAATGGAAGATTCTCAAGGGCAAGTGTAACACGAGATAACATCTCTCTTGCTGTGGCACCTTTATTGGCAAGAATAGCGATAGTCTTTTCTGGATGGAAGATTGCATACCATAAAATATAAATGACTGTGCTTATAGATTTACCAGATTGCCGGCAGGCAAGAACAATAGAGAATCTATTATCATTAAAATGATTAAACATCTTTTCTTGATAATCATAAGGTTTGAATTCAACCAGTCCATCATCAAGTGAAATGACCTTAATATACTTCTCGGCAAAGTAAACTGGTTCCTTCATGCACTTTACATACTCGCCAACTTCCTCTTTTGTGAAGCTATCTTGTACACCGTCGCGTTTAACTAAATTATTCCCGAGGTATCCCTTCTCGCCATTAATCAGCATTATTATTCTTACTCAAAAACTTTTGTAGTTCAGTAGTTGAACCAACAAAGATTGCATTATTTGTAGTGTTACCAGAAGCCGCAGCCTTTTGTTCTTCTGATTGTGTTAATTCTTTTCTTTTCTTTTGTAAAGTTATAAGTTGATCCATCATATCGGTAGTAGTCTTAAACATACCTGAAAGAACTTCGAAGGCTCTAGGATGTTCAGTCTCTTGTGATAAAGCCATCATGGTATCAATTGCTTCCTCAGACTTTGCGATGAGTTCTTTAATCTTATCCCTTGAATAAATATAGTCTTCTTCAGTATCGGCTACAATCTCGTGTTGAGCAACCTCCATCTTTATCTCTTCCAACTTCGCTGGAAGATGTGACTGCAGTGCAGCCATCAATTCTGTTTTATCTTTTTTCATAATGAAGAATTATTGTTAAGAAAATTTATCTTTAATCTGTTGAATATTTTCTGTATACTTCTTATATTTAGAGGGTGCAATATATGTATCTAATTTACTCAATTTAATTCTAGCGTCGGCAAAATATAAGCTTGTGTAATCACTAGGTCTTTTGATAGTCACCTTATCAGATGACTTACTGATTAATTTATGTCTTCCATTTAAACGATTATTAGTTTGTAGAATGAAGTCAGAAGAAATACTTCCATCAGATTCTATCCAAGGATAAGGAGTATCTCTACTATGTATTATCTCAGAGAAACTAAAGGTTGCACGGCTCACATCTGCGGTCCATGCTGATCCATTCCAACCTATCGAATGAGATGCATATCCACCACTTGGATCGTCGTCGCTACCTTCAATAAACTCAAAGCTACCATCATCTGGTACCACATTGGAATAATAAGGTTTACCATTCACTAATCCAGGCTGTCTTATATATGTATTAAATGCTGGATGTGGACCAGGATAAGCCCAGACTGGACTTGGATTACTGTTTGCTTGGAAACTTCCTACTGATATATCTTCAATTTCTATATGTGTTGCGGAGGTATCAAAGGAATTTCTTTTATGTTCTACTAATTCAGATGATCCAGTCATAATGTATGAAGCATTGGAATCGGTTCCAACGATGTTTCCAGGTGATACAGGTGTGCCACCTTCAATATGTTCAATTTTCAGATTGCTGATTGAAACATCAAATGAAGATGCTGCGCTAGATAGAAAAAATATTTGAGCAGGATTACCATCAAAAATATTAAACGTGAAACTGTTTTCACCGGCTACAACATTCAAATCTTCTACTGCACCACTAGCGTTAGCTCTATATCGTACACGAAGATGATTATTAGTTAATGTAGCAGTAGAATCATTTACTGTACAATTAAATGTAATACGATGGCTACCAAATCTCAATGGATCAGTCGCATCATTCGATTTTTTAAGAAATACGGGCTTACCATTAGGCACTCCATCATTTGCTAGATCACTAATAATCTGAAAATTTCTATCATCTGTAACAATTACATCAAAATGAGATTCATCTACCGCATCAATTTGTTTGGCAGTATATAAGTAATCTGGCGCCGGATTTTCTGTAGCGGAAAATAGTGTATCACTTCCATCACTTGCAGTCTGATTCAATATTTCAATGTTGCCTTGATTTATTGCTAATATCTCAGAAGTAACAGTAACACCTGTCGCCGCATTTGTTTGTGTGATTTCTTCTCCTACAATATAATTGCCAGAACCTGTTCCAAGTGTTAATAGTGTTTTTGATGAATCTGCCTCAAAGGATTTTTTGGTTATTTCTATACTATCTCCAATAAAAGTTGTTAATCCAACAAGATTAGAAAAATTAGAAGATGTAGTACCATCAAGTTCTAACCATGGAAAAGGTGTATCATTACTATTTATTATAGTTGTTCGAGTTCCTCCAAATCCTGCGAATGTTAGTAGTGTCCAGTTTGAGCCTTGCCAAGAAATAATACCACCACTACTAGTATCATATCTAGGTCTATCATTAATCAAAGAAGAACTTTTTGTGAATGTAACAGTATCATACACAAAACTTGAAATATTTTCATTAGATGTAGATGTCTCTGAAGGCGCACCCATCGTTGCAATCTGCTCTGTATTGAAACTTACCAAATTCTTGAAAGATGCATTATAAACATTGATTGTCCCTACAAGAGTATCGGTTAATTCTCCTGCCTGAATTGTCATGCTTATACTTGGATCACGATTAAGTAGAGAATTATAGAAGCCTGAATCAATCCCAGTTATGATTTTAGGATTATTAGTCATCGTAACTGTATCTGTGATATTTTCATATGAAACTGTAACAGTGCTTGTAGCAGCAGATGATTTAACATCAATTTCAATTTCTAGTCTGAGAAGATCACCTTGAGTGGCATTAAGACCAAGCCCTCCGATAAATTGATCTGCGGAGCCCTCAATTCTTTGAATAAGTTTTGCTTGAGAGAATCCATTATTATTTTCTGTAAATCTGATAAAAAATGAAAGATCATTATAATTCAACACCTCTTCATCAATCTTTGGATATGAACCTATATCAGATAAAGATAACATGAATGTTCTCTCATCATCAGCTTGATTAGGAGTTGTACCAAAATCAAAATCTACCGAAGCCTTAATAATATCACCAACTCTTGCATTAATGGGTTTCGCTGTTCTAATATTTTTAAACAAACCTGTGCAAAAAATCTTACCATTTGCAGGATCGTTAGTCCATTGATCACCATTATCTACACCCGCATCAAAATTGATTTCTCTACCTTCCCAATCTGGGTGACTAGAAGTAAGATTATCTGGACTCGTTGAATATCCTTCTGCTACACTAAATGATGTGTCTACACCTTCTGCAATTTTAAGAGGTGTAAAAACTTCAACTCTATTATCGGATCTAAAATCAAATGTTGTTACTTTGTGTCCTGTTCCAAAAAAGACATTTGGCTCGAACTGAGTAAAGCCAGTTTGAGCTTCTTTTCCTTCTGGTGTTTGCCAGGGGAAGGCACCATTGAAATTATGTATTGGACTTGGGGGCGAACCTCCAAAGGCGTTTTGTATTTGTCTTACCCATGCATCGCCATTCCATTTAATACTGAAACTAAGACTATCATTGGCTGGCTCTGAACCACTATATATTGGTCGTCCATTATGAAGATCGTCTCCCTTTGTATATCTATTCCTACCATAAAGAAAACTAGTAACTTCTAAAGAGTTATCAATTGATTCAAGTGCATCGACATCTTCAATCAATAGATTAAGTTCATTGTTATTTCTGTATTGTCCAAAGAATGGAGAACCCTTATATAATGAGATAGCAAGAAGTACAGCCTCTCCTTTTAGGAGCATCATTATAGGATTACCTGAATCACCAGAATTTGCTTCAAACCATTGAGATTCTGAAGCGGGACCGTTTGGTGATGAAGCAGTGCTTGCTCTTCCTCCTTTTATACCACCTTTAGAAGCATCGCCCCATTTTAAACTTTCAATGAATCTGATGTTTGCTTTTTCTTCAATATCTGTATTGAATACAAGAGGTCTATCTTTTCCATTCATCCCCGTTTGGTGATAATTAAATATCATATCCTCGGGTGATGAAACATCCTCGGGTGATGAAACATGATCAGTAATCTGAAAATAATTATATGAATCAGTAGGTAGAACCTTCATTATTTCAATATCATCGGGCAATGGTGAATCTAATAATGCTACACCAAAATCACCATATGTAAGTCTACCTCCTTGAGATATATCTTTATGCTGTATAATATTTCTCGAAATTGTGATATTATTACGTGTTACAAAATATATTGTATAACCTTTCCTTAACGGCGCATGTTCTGCGTAAAGAACATGCCTTGGCGAAATAGCAACACCCGATCTTAAATTTTGAGCTACACTATTCCAAGGGGATATAGCTGTCATACCTTTAATATCTTTCGCCCAACACTCTTCATTTCTGGCAAATTTCAAGTCAGAATTATATGATTCTTGAGTATATATAGATTTGGTTGTATCACTTGGAATGATACCTCTTATTCTTTTTCTTATACTTCTTCCTGTTTCTTGTGCAACAGTTATCTCGGATTTAACATAAGAAGACACATTATGAAAAATCCTTTGAGACAATAAATTATTATCATCTAATGATTCACCAATCAATGTATTTTTGAATTCACTGAAACCATCACGATCCAAAAATTTTATATCTTGTAGATAAGTATCTCGGCCTCTTAAAAAATGATTGCCGTCTTCAGTTATAACATAGTTAAGAATTAATTCAATAAACAAATTAAATCTATCATCATCCATATATTTAATGATGAGTATATTAATAAGAGATTGGTATGGAACAGTGCCAAATTGAAAAGTTGGAGTATGATAACCTTCATTGAAAGAATATCTATTAACTTTTGTTAGGAGTGCCGGCGGTATTAGACCGATCATCCAATCTAGATTCTCTTGAAATTTTGTTTGATAAGGATAATGATAATGTTTTTGACTATATGAATCATCTAAAACATATTTTCTGGTATCTTCATCAAATCTTACATGTCTACCAATCCATTTGTTTGACCGAACAAGTAAGATCGCAATGATTCCAAAGAATTTAAAGCCCGCAGGGTGCACAAGATTGAGGAAATTACTTTTCCAATTATCGACAGGTAGAGAAGTTTCTATAACATAAGAGAAATTCTGCCAAAAGTAACTATCTTGAATTTTGTCTCTACCAGATGGAAAAGATTTGCCATCTCGATATGCTCCGGGTTCTGATGATGACTCAGAAGAAAGATCAGGGTCCCAATTACCCATCGATGGAGCAAAAAGAAGCTCTCTTGGATAACTAACAACCACGGCTTCATCATAGAAAATCTTAAAGAATGTTAGAATACTATCTCGTGAACCTTTAGTTAAATAATAATTTACAATTTTCTTATATAAAGATACTCTATCAAACGCCACAGCGCCTGGTACATTCATAGCAACTTCTTTTTGAATAGAATCCAAATATTGAAGAGAAGTTCTATCAATATCCTGTTCTACAAGAATATTATTAATTTCCTGTGATGGAAGACCATCGGTATTTAAATATGCGTAATAATCTTCAAGAAGATCAACAAAATTTTGTGCGCCGGATCTTAGATGAACAGGTATTAAACTGTTCACAGTATTTGGCTCTGTGGTCGCCGCTCGGGCCTGTGCAATGGGTATCTCCATATTAATCTAGTCTATTATAGGTTATATAATCTGTTGCTCCTGCTGGACCTGAGATGGATACTGTATCTTTATCAGCACGAACTACTGATTTATCTGAATCTATCTGTAATAATGTATTTCTTTTTGCAACAAGATCATTAGAAGAAGGCGAAGCATATAATTTTATGATAGGTCTAGAATCAGAAAATATAGCTGTAAAGTTTATCTCTCCTGTGCTTGGTGTTAGAGTTCCAACATTACTATCAACTTTTACTTCGTTTCTATCTTTATCCAATCTATATGTATATATTCTTCTTTGAGTAGCATTAAAACTCTCATCACCTATTCTAACATTAAAATTATTCTGTCTAAATGCATCACTTGATAACATAGATTCATCTTGATCAACTGATCCATTTATTTGAAAATTGAAATTGAAAGATGAAGATATATTTGAAATATCCGCTAAATTAAGATTCTTATAAACATAAACTCTAGCCAAAGAGCTTATGATCGATATATCTGTTCTATCAATGTTTGTTAATAGATTTGAATGGCGAAATACAACATTAAATTTTTCTAATTCTTCTTCATTAAAAGTTCTCAACGTATCTTTTACTCGTGTCTGCAACTCAGAAGAATTGAGAGTAGTCTGATTAGAATTATATTTAAATATAATATCGAAATATATGTAAGTATATTCTGGGTCGACAATAGTGGTAGATGTCGAAGCAACATTTTTAGATTTTAATAAATCATTTAGATTTACCTTTTGTGCAGAAGTAAGTGTCTCAGCATTATGTGGCTTGACAGCAACCATTACCTCACCATATCTGGGTGGAACATTATCTTCTCCACCCCAAACAGAAATAATCTCAGCAGGTTCATAATCCCTATTAATGAGTGCCATGTAATCATCAACTGTCACACCTCTTTCTTGTGCTATGAAAGTAAGTGGTGCATTGAAACGAACAGATTCAATGTTTTCTCTAGGAGCACCGCCAGTAGATTTTGTATTGAGCGTAACAGATTTAGGAGTGATGCCACTAGTTGCCCATTTAAATTGTGTTGCATTATTTGCTGCATCACCTGATGTACTGATATATTCAAGTTCAATTATATTCTGACCAAGAGGTTCGGTACCATACCCATTATTACCAAATTCAATTTGATGATTTCCATCTGAGGTTTCGCTTATAAAATATATATTACTATTCGAGTCGATTGAATTAAATGATGTAAACCTTGAATAAACATTATAGTTATCTGAATTATCATTATCAAATATTTTGACCTTTAATGTGGAAATATCTGCGGTATCATCTTTGAGCATATATTGCTGATTATTATTGATAAAATCTCTAACAATAAATCTTTGTGATTTTAGAACACCTTCGAAAAATTTAACATTATCAAAGACATATTCATTATTACTATTTAAAGTCGCTTCATGATCATCTAGAGTTATAAAGTTATATGTAATTCCTTCAATCTTTGATGTAACTTTTGATAACGCAGGAAGTGTATAGGATTCGGCATTTTCATTAGTAGAGCCAGGAATTACAATATCTAAAATACAGCAAGGAGATAAAATACTTTTCGGAATATAGGAAAGTAACTTTGCTCTTGAGACAACATTCTGTCTTAACTGTGCCGAATCTAGAAATGATTCATTGATCGCAGTGTGAGCATGAATAGCATTGTAGTGCGTATTATATGCCAGTATATCCATCAATGTATTAAGACCCGAGCCTTCGAAATCATAATCTTGATATTTCGAATCGGGTAAGGATCGAAAGTGCGCGATCAAATTTTCTTTGATCTTATCAAAATCTAGTTCTGTTACATTAAATTGTGTTGCCATTTATCTTATTCTTTCTAGGTAAAATTCCATTTCTTGTCTTTGTTGTGAGAAAATAACATTGAACTTTATGTTTATTATATATTCATTCCTGTCAGAGTTATCTAAAACTTCAACTTGGACACCGTTTGCTCTACTTTCATGTTCTCTAATAACTCTATATATTTCATCTTTTATAGATTCCTTAGTGAAGGCATCATTATTTTCAAATAAAAGACCCGTAACACCAGTTCCAAGTGTAGGTTGAAATGGTCTTTCCATAAAGTTAGTCATTACTAAATTCTTAACAGATGCTTTCACAGCATCAATATCTCTAAGAGAAGTCAAATCATTTGTATTTGGGTGTAGAGCAAGATTCAGTGGCAAATCAGTATAAGTTGTTTTGCTTGCAGCTCTAGAATTACTGACATTATCTGAAAAGTTATTAGGCATTTATACTATTTATATCTTTTATGTATGAATGATCTTCTAATTAAGGAAGATATTCGGTGCGGTTGTTACTTGATTGCCACCATATGCTTCTGTACAAGTTCCGCCTGTTGTTTGTAGTAGAGTTCCACCAATGTGTTCGATAACATTACCACCAACCTGAATATTCCAATCACCTTTAATGTAGGTGGAACAGTTAGCATCAACTGTTAGATTACAGTTTCCTATGACATTGACATTTCTGTTCTTGACAACAACTTGAAAATCATTTCCTACAATCACACTTGTTTCATCACCCACTGGTGTGATTTCTCTATACGTACCTGTTCTATGAATCGTTGAGATTCTTTCTTGACCAGGGGTGCAATCAACTTCAATGATATGAGATGCTTCGTCTGCATCATCTTTCTTTTCATAAGATAAAACATGATTGGCTGGATATACAGGCGCAACAACACTATCGATTGGTGGAAATTTCCAATTCATCTCGTGCGCAGCATTTGCGGTCGGAACAGTGTCGTGTGCCTTTCTCAATTCTACTTTCTTTGTGTATGAGAAAGACTGCTTATAATTAATTTCAGATGTTGTCTTAGCTGCTCTTGGAGTTTCTGGTATATCTAATTTACTTGGAACTGGATATCTCTCATCAGGGTCAGTAAATCCAAATTGATAATCAACCGCACTTGATGTACTTGGAATTGAACCCATGATGACAGGATCCTGTGCATTAGAGCCATCTCGAAAGAATCCAACTACCCAAGAACCTTGATATAATCCCGTTGCACTTTGACCACTCTCTGTCATAGATGCAGATGTTATGGGTACCATTGGTGTTGCCCACGGCAGTTTATCTGTTGGGATTTCTATTGCCTTATCCTTTGTGTGATAACCGTAGCATCTAACCCGGCATCTACCCATCTCTAATGGATCATTGATATCCTCAACCACTCCTGTGAACCAAAAAAAGGTTCCGCCATTGTATATAAAATTTTCTGTGTTCATATTACCCATATTTTTCTCTCAATTATCCAAAAAGGCCTTTTGGTGATACCTCTATTTCAAATCCGTCTCTTTTAACTCTTATATTTGTGTGATATTCACCATCTTCAAATGTATGAATCGCCGAAGTAATGACATATTTACCTGACAAATGTTTATCAGTTTCACCACCATCAGAATTTTGAGTCTTATCTCTTTCTCTTGGGTCCATCGCCCTCGTAAAAATTAATTCAATTATAGTGCCGGCATTGAGTTCTAGATCACCAAATAATTTTATATCGTGTGTGGTTGAATCTAGTGTTTCTAAATTTGCTTTTAGTTTTCCTTCAGAATCTTTCTTTATCTCATTATAATTTTTATCTATACCTTCGAAAGAAAAAGCATTGATAGATGTGAATTCACAATGAGCCTGATATTCTTTATCGATTGTTTCATCAACCACTGTCTTATCTGTTGAATAAGAATCATATTTATTTAATATGGGTTTCATAGTTGAACCATCGAGTTCTTCCATAGTAAATTGTTTATTACCTATATCTAGATAATAATTTTCTGATGCGTATGCGCCTTGTATGCCTTGGAAAAATTTACTAAATTTCAAGTCTGATGATATCTCAAGTATTCGAAATTTTCTCTGATTAAAATCATCATCGGTATGTGCCTCGTAGTCAAATTCTCTTGCATCATAATATTTATTATGAACATCTTCAGAACAAATATCTGAAAAAGATTTTAGATGAATCACTCCATCAAGTGTCTGATAAAAATAGAATGGAGTTTTTTTATCATCAAATGATTTTTTTCTGAGCCACTCTATACACCGCAAAGGTGTATTATAATTAAGAATACCCTGAAATCTTGCATCGGATTCTGAATCGACAACAAAATTTTCCTCTTTCAAATCTCCTAACATTATACTCTCGATAATTTCAGATGTAGTACCTTCAACTGCTCTGGAAATTTTCTTGAATGGAGAATTATATGCGTGATTAGAAATTCCTGTTAAAGAAAAAGCCTGCATATATTTCTCTACTCCTTTGCCAAAGCCGGGATATTCTGTAATAGAAAATTCAAGCTGGACTTTCTTTTTAAAGAAGACACCAGGCTTCTCAAAATTAAATCTGAGTTTTTCTTGGCCCATGATAGGAAAATCTTCTATGAGATTATTTGTATCCTTAATATTCACCTTACACATAAGTGTATTGGAAAAGATACTCTCGGTTATTTCAAATTTAGTAATTATATTCTGAATCTCATATACTTCGCCTTTATGATTCTCAAGTTCTACCTTACCATATTTGTAAGTTGCCGGCGTGATTGGCTTTCCACTACCTAATCCTATATTTTTCTGTACGTTATTCATTTAATAATTCTTCATATCTTTCAGCGAAAGGCTCAACTGCGGATTCTCTAAGAACCACAATATCTCTTTTTGCCTCATTCTCATCATTTTCATATTCATAGTATGTAGTATAATTAGAATTATTAATGTCAGCACGAAGTGCATCGTAGGCATTTATTCTGGTATCATTATCATCTGCATAAGACTGAGGTGCATTGACAGCATCCTTCCAACTTCTATTTGTCTTAAATTTTATCTGGTTCAAATATGTTTCCATAAAGAAGCTACCCAAAGCAGACGTACCATAAGGATACCATTGACTTTTATGTTGTTCATCTGCTGAAATATCTATTTCTTCTGATCTTTCAATCCAAGGTGTTGTTACATCGTTTAATATTTGTTGAAGATAACCTAGAACAGACTGACCATAGGTGACTATTCCATTTTCATCAATGACAAAGAAGGGCTCTGAATCAAAATCGCTCTCTGATTTTCGTAATCTACTAAAAGCGAATGTTTCAGCAAACGCATCATTAGTGATTTCATTATCAATGAAGCCATCTTCCCATTCATCAGAAGGATTATTAAAGATATATTCTGTTTCTTCAAACTCTATTTCTCCTCGGAAAAATGGTCGAATATCGTCATCAATGATCTCATTCTCCGCCAATATAGAATCGTATATTCTCGGATAAGATTCTCTACACCATGTTAATCCATATTCTGCGGCCCATTCTAATTTTTGGGTTTCTGAACCTTCGTAAATAAAAGTATATATTGCATCATCATTAGTAAGAAAATTTCTTCCAGCATTTTTTACCCATAATTGTAATTTTTCTGCATCATATAATACTGGCTCTGCCAAAAGTTCTACATTATCTGAAGTCTCTCTCAATATTTTCATTCTGCCATCAAATTGTATTTTACCAAAATGATTATTGTAGTCAGCCAATGTTCCATTTTCATTGAGGCTCTGACTGGGCAAAAATTCTAACACAGAATATCCACCATAATTTTTATCTAGATACTTATCTAATTCATTATAACTCTTGGGCCAATTTTGTATTCCATCTTTTAGTAATTCATTGATAATAAAAAATGTCCAATGATAATCTGGTGTCTTATATAATTTATGAGAAACCTGATCGGGTCTTTCACCATCTTTAATACTATATGTAAGATAAGCCGCAAGATCACTCGTAATATCTCTATTAACATCGACATATCGATATATATCAATTATTGATGTATTGATAGTTGGTGTAAACTCGTCAAAGGAATATGGAACCTTCGGAAATTGTGAAAAGAATCTCATAAGTTGTATTTATTTATTTATTATCGGCGGCGGCCTCTTCTTGGCTGAGAAGAGCCACCAGGCTTCTGGGTTTGTGCTTCTTGTGTCGCAACTCCTTGAATCACTGGGTTACCTGTTTCTTGATCAATGCCTCTATTTTGCATCTGATCATTTTCCATGTCTTCAATATCATTTCTTGTAAGAGCACGAGTCTCTTGATATGTTACACTCATGTCAATAACAAGAGGTGCACCATCATTAAAATATAGGTTTGCATCAGAATTGAAAGTAGAATTACATTGAGTTAAATAAGCAGAAAAAATTCTAGGAATATATTCATTTTCTGATAAAGAATTTGTGCCCTGATCCATAAATCTGATAGTCCATACTGGTGGAAAATCAACAATGAAATTGGAAGAGCCACCTTTTCTTGCGGCGTATGTGAAATGGCGAAATTTAGAATGAATTTTTCTTATCACCTCAGATTCTTTTTGATTACGAGCTATCATTTTAAAATTGAATGAAAAAGTTCTCATTCCATTAGACTTAAATGTTGTATTGGTATTTGGATTTTTAACAGTCTTTTGTTGGAAATCAAATGCTTCTCCATTGCCAGTCATAGAGGCTAGGTTCTTTGTCGCGCCACCTAAAAATCCACCAATACCTTTACCTATCGAACTTAAGAAACCTCCGACACCTTGTGATTGCGAAGCACTAATTGCAGTGGCGGCCGCAACTCCTAGATCGATCGTACTAAATTCTGCTTGCTCTGTAAATGCAATGCCCGATGGAGAAGGTAAATAAATATGGTGCAGCTCTGCATTACCATCTCTTCTGTCATATGCAGTAAATTTTACCAGAGGTCTTTCTGGCTGATTCCCAATCTCTAAAGGAAATATTAAGTTAGAATTATCCATATATCTATTTATAAATATAATATGACCTATAAAGGAAGATATAGTATAAAGAATACATCTAAATACGAGGGCGATCCATCAAGGTGTGTCTTTCGATCCTTGTGGGAAAGACAAGTATTTCGTTGGTGTGATGAGAATCCATCTATTATAAGATGGTCGAGTGAAGAAACAGTGGTGCCATATCGATGCAAGACAGATAATAAAATACACAGATACTTCGTTGATCTAAAAATTACAACAAAAGATAATAGAACATGGCTCATTGAAATAAAACCAGAGAAAGAAACTAAAGAACCAAAGCCTCGAAAGAAGACAAAGAGATATATCAAAGAGGTTATGACATATATAAAGAACCAATCTAAATGGGAAGCTGCGAAAGAATATGCAGAGAATAGGGGATGGAAGTTTGATATATGGACAGAGAAAACAATCAAAGGACTTGGAATAAAGTTATTGACTTGATTATAAATAGAAGTAATGGCCACTAAATCAAGTTTTCAAAAATTAGAGCAGGAAGCGTTTAAGGCTGGGATTACACCCAGAACACAGCAATCGCTAAACTGGTTTAAGAAAAGACTTTCATCTTTCAATGTAAGTAGAACAGCCTTACTGAAAGATGAAGAATTATTAAGGGTTGATAAACCATTACCAGGAAGAATGTATATGTATTTTTATGATCCAAAGCATAAGAAAACTTTACCTTATTATGACAGATTTCCTCTCATCATTCTAGTTGATAAGGTAGAAGGAGGCTTCACTGGTCTTAATCTACATTATCTTCCACCAAAATTGAGAGCAAAATTCTTTGATAAACTCTTAGGATTTACAAATAATAAAACATATAGCACCACGACAAAATTTAAATTAACATATAATTTTCTCAAAAGTGCATCATCATTAAAAGAATTTAAACCTTGTTATAAAAGATATTTAACATCAAAGGTACAATCAAGAATAACCCAAGTGCCATCTACCGAATGGGAAGTAGCACTTTTCATGCCAACAGAACAGTTCAAGAAGAACAGTAAAGGTTCTGTCTGGAAAACATCAAGAAGCTTAATCTAATGAGTCAATCAAGTATAGAAGTTTTAAAAGCAGAAGTAGTAGGAAAAGGTGGATTAGCGAATCCAAATAGATTCCGAGCATTCTTACCAGTGCCTGGGTTTGTAAGACAAGATCGATCAATAGCACCCCTGCTGGCTTCAGGTACAGGAAGTGTCTCGAAAAGTATGAGGAGCCTTAATGTACTATGTGAATCAATTAATTTTCCAGGCAAACAAATCGAAACACTTGATTACTCAATGTATAGAAACCCATTAAAGATTCCAACTGGTTTTATCAATGATGAGGTAACAATCAAATTCAGATTAACAGAAGATTTTTTTGCTAAGGCTATATTTGACAGATGGTTAAATGGAATCATTGATCAAAAAAGATATACATCTCGTTATCTTGAAGAATATGTTGTAGATATTAAACTTGAACATCAAAATGTGGAAGATAAAGTCAAATATGGAATAACAATGAGAGATGCTTATCCCTTAACTATAGGCTCAGTTGAGAAATCTCAGACAACAACAAATTCTATCCTAACATTAGATATAACATTCTCGTGCCGCGATATAATACCAGTGATATAATATCGACTGGAATAACTGTATAAATACTTATCGAACTAAATTATTAAAATATTATGCCATTACCTATATTAGAAACAGCAAAACACACGATTGAAATTCCTTCAACGAAAGAAGAGGTTGAATTCCGACCTTTTCTTGTCAAAGAAGAAAAAATTCTTCTTCAGGCACAAACAACTGAAGATGTAAATGAAATTACAAAAGTGGTCAAGGACATCATCCGTGTATGTTCTTTTGAAAAAGTAAAACCGAATGATCTTACCATATATGATATGGAATACATCTTCCTTCAATTGAGAGCAATCAGTATTGGAGAGAACATTGAATTCAGTATCAAATGTGAAGAGTGTGATAAGAAAAATATCGTAACTATCGATCTAACTGAAGTTAAGGTCCAATTTCCTGCGAAGGAAGCAGAGAGTAAATTACAATTGACTGATGATGTCGGAGTTATTCTTAGACCTATTCGTGTCAAGGATGTCAAAAATATCGGAGATGGTTCTGATATTACACCAGGGATCATTGCATCGATTGAAAGCATCTTTGATGAAGATGGTGTTTACAATACAGATGATACAAGTAAGAAAGAACTTATCACATTCATTGAATCTTTGAGTCACGGTCATCTTCAATCTATTCAAGAATATATTCAGAATCAGCCGAAACTTTCTCATACATTTAAATTCAAATGCCAGTTTTGTGGACATGAAAATGAACACACCATCGAAGGTTTAGGTGATTTTTTTACCTAAGTCTTTCACATGAATCTTTACTTAATCACTATCAAACCAACTTTGCGATGCTTCAACATCATAAATATAGTTTGACAGAATTAGATAATATGCTACCGTGGGAGAGACAAGTGTATGTAGGAATGTTACAGAAATATATCGCCGAAGAAAACGCAAGAAACCAATCTAAAAAGTAAAATATAAATGGATAACTCAGAAGAACTCCAGAAAGTAAATGAAAAATTAAAAGGTGCTCTAGAGAAGCAAGCCGAAACTATCCAGTCGGCAACCGATGATTTAATTTCTGGTATTGATTCTGATAATTCAAAGTTTGTAAATGAACTTGAATCTATAAAAGCTAATATCCTTTCTTCAATTCAGACTGCTACGGGCGGTGGTAATTTAGAATTAGATTTAGATAAGACTGTTTCTTTGGAAGCCTTACTAGGTGATTCATCAAAAGTAGAGGGTTCTGTAAAGTTTGTAAAGAAACTTCAGTCTATAAAAGCTAATATTCTTAAATCTGTTGGAAAAAGCACAGCAGGAGGAAATTTAGAATTAGATTTAGATAAGAATATTTCTTTGGGAGGCTTACTGGGTGATACATCAAAAAATGAATTAGATACTGCAAAGTTTGGAGACGAGCTTGATCAGATCAAATCTGGTATCTTAGCATCGGTTAGTAAAGAAACTAATGGTGGCAAGATGGATTTAGATATCGATAAGTCGATTTCTCTATCGGAATTGATGGGTGATACAAAGAAACTCGATAACCTTAATATGGTATTGGCTTTCGGTTTCTTAAGAGTTAAGAAAAATATTCTTAAATCTGTCGAGACAGCAACCAAAGGTGGCAATCTAGAGTTAGATATCGATCCATCGATGAAATTATCGGAGCTCCTTGGTGAATCTCCCAATTTGAATTTAGTTCATGCTTTCAGATGGTTAAGAATAAAGAAAAACATTCTTAAAAAAGTTGAAGCAGCAACCGAAGAAGTTGAATTAGAAATTGATCCAAAGATGTCACTTAATGATGTTCTTGGTGCAACACCAGATCAAGATATTCTGACAAAGACTAGATTCTTTCTGATTCGCCAGCGTTTATTAAATAAAATTTCCAAAGCTGCAAAGGACTTTGATCCACAGCAAACTGTTGATGAAATTACTGGAGGCTTCGGTGGCGCTCCTGCCGCATCTGCTGAAGGTGCTCCTGCTGCCGCTCCTACTGAAGGTGCTACTGCTGGAGCGGTATCTTCTGTTATTCCCCCTGATGCTATTGAGGCTATTACAAATACAAGTTCATCCCTAGAAACATTGGTAGAATCATCAGAAGGTGATGTATTACAGGATAGAGAAAATCGTAAAGAAGATATAAAAAGAGAGACGAAAAGAACCTCGGCATTATCTAATCTTACAGGTGGTAAAAATATAATTACAGCAGGTAAGGAGAAAGCTGGAGGAATGATAAATTCTCTCAAGGATGGTATCAAATCCAGACTTGGATTCGGTGGAGGTGGAACACGCAGAGCCGGCGGTGGAGCAGGTAAAGCAGCTGGCGGAGGAGTAGGTGGCGCGATAGCTGGAATAGGAAAAGGTGCTGGAGAAGGAATATCTGGATTTATGAAGGGTCTTGGAAAAGGTCTTAAAGCACTGGCTGATAAAAAGTATTTGATTAGTGCCGCGGTCCTCATTGCCTTGGGAGGTGCATTATTTGTAACAGGTAAAGCACTAAAAGAATTTGTTGGCTTAGATTTTAAATCTATTGCAATAGGTGTTGTAACTCTAGGGGCTCTTGCTGTCATGGCTAAATTGATAGGAAAAGCAGCCAAAGAAATTTTCATTGGTTCTCTCGCTATTGCCGCACTAGGAGCATCTTTAATACCAGCAGGATTTGCTTTTGGAATGTTCTCTGATATTAACTGGGCTGGTGTAGGAATAGGAATAGGAGTTCTAGTGGCATTAGGTGCAGCTGCATTCGGTCTATCATTCATTGCACCTGCAATCTTCATAGGCGCAGCTGCAATCGCAGTATTAGGAGCCGCATTGATACCAGCCGCATTTGCCTTTGATATATTTGGTACAGCACTAGAAAAAATTACACCATTCTTCACCGTTTTTGCTGAAGCTATCAAAACAGTGATTGGGGCCGTCGGTGATTTCTTAACAAATTTTGTAGAATCACTTAGTAAATTGGGAGATGCTGGTCCAGGTCTTCTTATCGCAGCTGCAGGAATAGCCGCAGTATCAGCCGCTCTAATAGCATTTGGCGCCGCGTCGGCTGTTGGTGGTGTATTGAATTTTTTCTCAGGCGATCCTGTCAAAAAATTCATTGAATTGGGTAAAGTTGCACCTGATTTAGCAACAGCATCTGATTCAATCGATAAACTTAGTGATTCAATACAGTCATTTGATACAGGTGAACCTGATAAATTGGAAGAATTTGTTGATCAGATTAAAAGACTTTCTAAACTGAAACTAAAAACAGTTGCCAAGGTAATGCAACATATATCAGAGATATCTGGTGCAGCCTCCGCACCTGCAAATGTATTGCCCGCGGGCTCTGCCATAGGACAACCTGCATCTCCTCAATTAGAACAAAAGAATACACCTGTTGCATCTGGTAGTAAAGAAATAAAAGATAGAGGGCCAGTTACAAAAGAATACATCGAAGCTTCGTTAGCACTTGATAAGACTTCTGATTCTCTTGCGAAATTTGAAGCAGATAAAAGTAAATCTTTCAAGATGGTGGAAGAAGAAGTTGATGATGATATGGATTGGCATGTTCCAGCCATGCTCAAAGTATATGATAATGAAGAAGACCAGGCAAAATTTTTAGAATTAAAGAAGTCTAACTCAGATGCTGAAACGGCTGTCAGAGATGAAAAAGATAAAATAATCGGTAGTGATGCGCGATTCGGCAGTACTGAAATGATGTTAGATAAGCTCAAATTCGCTAAAGAGAACTTTTCCCACGGTCAGCTTCTTTCAATGATAAATAAGGAAGGCAAATATGAATTGGGAATCCAGTCAGAAAATGGCGGTATCGACGCTAACATCGATGCCTTTTTAGAAGCCCAAGTTGATAAAGTCAGAATAGAGCAAATGGAGGCATCGAAACCTGTAAAGACGATACCTGATCAAATGGGAGACATTGCCAACTCCGCTGCTGCACCTGCAAAGGCTATTCCTTCAATGAAATCCGCGGTTCCATCATTAGAACAAAAGAATACACCTCGTAGTGGAGATATAAAAGATGATGGACTAGCTACAAAAGAATACATCGAAGCTAAAATAAGATATGATAAGGCTTATGAAGCTTTAGAGAATTTTGAAAATGACCCAAAGAAAAAATTCAAGATGGAGCAGGTATATGATGATACCTTCGATGAGTATAATGATGAGAGAGTATATGATAATAAAGAAGATCAAGCGATGTTTGAGAAATTGAAATCTGATAATTATAATGCAGAGTTTGATGCGCAGGCAGAAGAAGATAAAATAGTAGGTATTGACAGTGGCGATGCCTTTAGTCAAATTAATCTCAAGCGCTCGCAGTTTCTCGATGCTAACGTGGATGAATCTAAACGGAAATGGATCGGGGATAGTCCAATGGCGAACAACATTAATATCGAGGCCTTTTTACAAGAAGCTGTTGACAGAGCTAAAAATAAACAAATGGAGGCATCGAAACCTCAAAGCAATTCTGTTGAACAAATAGAAAAACAATCTGGCAATCAATTAGATATGGCTTCTCGACAAAATGAAGCTGATAAGAATGCAAGTAAAGGTGCTGATGGTAATACTTTAAATAATGTGGTTAATAATAAAGAAGGTGACACAACTCAAGTTAGTAATACCACAATTAATGCTCAGCCACACATTGATAGAACAGCAGATTTTCTTGCTCCAGCTTTCTAATAAAAAAGGGGCGAGACGCCCAAGCATCTCACCCCTCATTAGTAACCTAACGATTCAATTATTCATTTGCGAGCTTAGCGAAATAACTAAGCGTATCTTCATCA
>VMHT01165880.1_pt1 | contig 22738 bp, 24 predicted proteins | sample 4693611 | NCBI WGS metagenome assembly VMHT01 (sample SAMN12280063, study PRJNA550983) | marine metagenome | isolation source: seawater sampled from same location over 5 years 0.02-0.2 micron viral filtrate | place: USA: collected off the coast of southern California halfway between the port... ...
ATGTGGCGATGACATCATTTATCCAGATAATAATGAATGGATTAATTTTTTTATTAAGGCATTAAAATCTACATTAAATGTAGGTTATAGTGCTGGTGACAGTGGTAACCCTAATCTACCGATGACACAGTTTTTTGTACATAAAACACACTATGATAAGATGGGTTATATTTTTAATCCTATGTTAAAAAACTGGTATTGTGATAATTATTTAAATGAATTATACCATAAAAAATATATCCATTATTTTAAAGATATTAAAGTTTTTAATGTAGGAGGTGAACCTAGATATGTTCCAAAAGATCATAAAAGATTATATAAAATGTTAGTTAAAAGAGATAAAAAAAAATTAAAATAAAGTTGCGATCCATCCACAATAACCTATATAACTTAATACACTATCAAACTCCCATATTTCGTCTAATCTTATTTGTTCGTATGTTTTCATTTTATAATATATAATATATAATATATTTATATAATGGACGAAAAAATTGCTATTGTTATACCTATGAAACTAAATAATGAAAGATTACCCAATAAAAGTTTTCAATCATTAAAAGGACTCCCACTGCTACACTGGACGTTTGAAAGATGTGTAACATTAAAACAAAACTGCCAACATTTAAATATTGAAATATATGTTTATTGTAGCAGTTATGATGCTTTAAAAGATTATATCCCTAATCCTCATATTAAGTTTATACCCAGACCAGATACTTTAAATACTAATGAAACCACTATAAATGATGTATTACAAGAGTTTAAAAAAAATGTTAAAGCAGATCATTATATATTACAAGTTATTACTGCTCCTTATTTAAAATGGCAGACATTACAAGATGCTTTACATATTTATATAGATGAAAAATTAGATAGTATCCAGTGTGTTAAAAATATTCAAAGTTTTTGTGATTATGATGGACAACCATTAAATTATAATAGAAATAATTATCCAAGAACACAAGATTTAATACCAGTACAATGTGTGACAAATTCATTTACTATATTTAAATCATCTTTATTAGATAATAATAAAATAGTAGGAGATAATCATAAAACATATAGTGTTAATAATGATATTGAATGTATTGATATAGATAATGCCAGTGACTTAGATTTCGCCAACCGTATCAATATAAATGGATTTCTATAAACTGTCAACCACTTTTAAAATTACTTACATACAAGCAATCTTATTTTATAACTTTTTCTGTATAAATTATATCTTTTTATAAACTGTCAACCACTTTTAAAATTACTTACATACAAGCAATCTTATTTTATAACTTTATTGTCCCATAATAACCTCCGATAAATTAGTCGTAAGATTAAGATTTTTCTGTATCTTATATATTACAGAACTGGCATCGGACACTGGTGCCAACTTACCATCTGGTGTATGAATAGATGTAGTAATATTTTGGATAGTATATGGTCTGGTTGCCGTAAACTCTACCCCACTATCTACTGATGAATAAAAGTCAGCATATCCATTTACTTTATTAACTAAACCTATAACTGGAAGTCGTTCGCCTCGTCCACCTATAAAATTATCATTTGATATAATATTAGATCTAATTAAATAATATGGTCTTATTGTCTTTTTAGGAAGTTTAGATGCTTTAATAACAGCAGAGTTTGTGTTTTGTACTACGACTGGATTGTTTGCTTTTGCTGTCTCCCCTGCTAATACAAATAATGTATGATCCGAATTAGGTAATCGTTTAGCATCCATATTAGACATAAAGACCGAGGTCGCTTGTGGTAATGTATAATTATAATAAGGAGCAGTCATAAAGTTTTGCGACTGGGACAATGTTTCTTGTGCTTGAACTAATGCTGATGTCATTAAACCTTGTGTTGTATGGTCTGAAAAATCATAATTATATTTTGTTTGAAAATTAGTTGGAACTTTTGGATTTAATATATCATAATCAAATCCCATTATTCCGAATATACTATTATTATCCCAGTTCTTTTTATTCGTCCCATAATCATTTATTTTTATTCCAGCATACTGGTCATATATTACTCCACTTTCTAAATTATCATTAAATGGTTGAACGAAAGTAGCAGTTGAAAATTGAGTCCCAGACCCTCCGTGTGGAATCTTTCTACTTTGTTGATATGGTGTCATATCTGGACAGAAATTATTATTTTTTAATCTTTTATTAATATAATAAACTACTTGATCTGGTGTATCTGCTTTTGATGGTGGATTTGTTGTATAACCTGCTCCAGCATTCGGATAGTTTCCTATATGTTCTGGCGAGTGTAATCCAGATATAGTAAAGCGGTCGGAGGTTGTATCAAAACTTACCACTGGTGCCAGAGCACCTAAATAACTAAACTTAAACTTATCAAATCCAGATAAATATAACCTACCCTTTTTATCTTGTATTAAGTTCTGGGGGGATCTATTTGATAATGATGCCGAGTCATCTGTATCCGAAACAGCGTCCACCATATCTGACGTAAAGGCATCCGCAAAATCAAATGTATTAACACCAGAATATAACGCAATCATACTATTACCATACGCTGACCAGTGTTGATCGTAACCACATCCTCTATCTCTCGGAACAATACCACTACCATTCAAATAACCAGCAATTTCAAACATAAACTCTAATGATACTGGTATATGTAATGTAATCATATCGTCGTCGCCATTCGGTATTTTCGTCCTATAAGCAAACCCTCCCCATAAATCGTCTTTATTATGACCGTATAATTGATAATCTATATTATTACTCGCACTTCTATCATATTGTATAAATACTGGAACTGATGACTCATTATCTGGTCTTGGATATGCCGTATGAACTGCGGTGTCCCCTGGGTAGACCATAGTATCGCCTCCAAGTTGTGCTTCATTTAAACTATCAAACCTAGATAGATGGAATAATTTAGTAGTAGATACATTAACTGCTGTTGATCCTCTTTTAGCAAATCCACTGGCATTATAGTCAAATAGTTCTGGATATAAATCTTGACTTACAAAGAAATCTTTTAAATCATCTAAATATCTATTACCAGTAGATGCGTTCACTTCATCCCACTTAACGTTTATTTGAAAATCACCAGTGGTAGATGGTTCATAACTCGCACTCAATTGAAAGTTTCTCGGAGCGTCTGTTACTCTTGATGCTCTATTCAAAGCACAACCAGTTTTATACACTTCTGGTCTTTTTACTCCTATAAAATGATATGAATTAAAATAATCTAATGTTGATTGATTATAAACTATCGTATCACAAGTAGATGGTGTGGTCGCCACAAAAGATCCAGTTATATCTGTCATACTTCCAAAGAAACGTCTGGATGCGGTTTGACTAAATGATTGTTCCGTAGCACTTTTGAATGCTTTAAACACTGGTGTTTCAAACTTATTAGTATAAGTATAAAACTCGGAACTAAAATCTGTTCCAGCAAATGTGCTACCACTGGCATTATTTATTACACAATTAACTGGTGTGACTGTTGATTGATTTAATTGTTCTGTTAGTTTTTTTGCTATATTAGACGGTGTATCAAAACCCACATCCACCGATAGTTTTTGTAATTGTTTATATTCAATATAATCATTCATCGCAATATCAAATAAAAAATTGTTTTTATCTCCAGTCGTAAATAATGATTTGAAATCCGCAGTCGTATCTTCATTATAAGCAAACCATTCTGTTTCCCTTCTTACAAATATCTGGTATTTTGAATTATCATTTTTCTTAGCAATAACAGTTCCAGATGATGATGTTGCTGGAGCACTATAAACCATCTGTCTATAATGATGGTCTGCTTTACATACTCCAGTTTGTACAAAATCATCCGCAACTTCTCCGAATTGAATATATTGTAAATTACCAGTTTGTGTGTTTACGTGGTAATATGTATCTAATTGATACTGTGCGACTTTTTGAAATTGTGTAGCACTGCCTACATCTTGATTTATTATTGCTTGATGTTTATTAAAAGTATGTCCACTTATAAATCTTCTAGGTAGATGAAAATAACCTTCACCATTACTACATTTATAAAAACCAGTTGTAAAGTTCATTTCATTATCTTTTACTTTAAAAGTTTTTGAAACATTATTATTAAACTCTCTATATTCTTGTATGGAGTCATCTTGTAAATATGCTATTTGACTTTCATATTCTACTTTAAATGGATTACCAGTTCCATTAAAGGGGACTTTTGTAGGTATCGGAAATGTTTGTTCTGTATATTCTACTTCATATTCATCTCCATTTTCTAAACCAGTAAACTCTATAACCTCACCCCCTGCTCCGACCTCACTGACATACGCAGAGTTTAAACTTATTTTATCCCCTGGTTCTATATTAATACCAGATCTCTGTGTTGACGTAAAAACCCCTGGTTCATCACTTATTGTCGCAGATTGTAATCGGTTACATTCTATTAACTGCGTATCTATATAATCTACTACGTTGGGTTGTATCTTTGACATACTTATATATATATATAAATATGAATAAAAAAATATAAATCATCATAAATTACAGTTATTTATAATAATCTATTTTATTAAAAAAAGTTATAAAATCAAATTGCTTGTATATGAGTAATTTTAAAATACAAAAATATTTAAGCATCTACGATCGTAAACTTACCCTCGGATAATGTTGCCATCCTCACCATCTCTAACCAGATCCGTTGAGTTCTTGCTCCACTATTATTTTTATATGTTGCTTGATACTCTATGCCTCTTGAATTGATACGTTCATTTCTATTAAGACGGTGTGCTTGCCAACAGAAACGTCCCTTCAAACCGATTTGATCTGCGGTCTCCAGTGGAACAGTTGTTACACTCTTATCTGTCCCTTCACCACAATATTCAAATCTCGTAACGAAAGGAACCATTCCTTGTGCTTGTGCCAGATGATGTTGATGCTGGGCATAATTAGAAACATCCAGAGGATATAATAGATGATTATTATATTTAACATTCAAAATAATTGATCCATTAGATGTTGCGGTTGCTCCATCTGGTGCTATACTATGAAACGCTCCCAGAGGATTAGCATTACTGGTTGACTCATCTTGTAATGATGCTATAATTTTTGTAACGATACGTCCATTGCCACCAATATTACGTATCTTTAATTCAGTACCAGTGTCTAGGGTTTGTTTAGATAAACGATTAACCATATAAGTAAGTGTAAGTGGATTATTCTGACTGGCGAATGACGACATCATATCCTCTGGATAAAATTGATAGTCGGCAATAAGGACTGTTTGAGTGGTGTCAATATCAATAGTCGGATTAAAACCAGATGGAATCCACATTCTTTTACCATTTTCTTCAAACTCTAACTCTATTGTTATTTGTTCTTTCATCATAAATAACGGCAACTGCTGTTGTTTAAGGAATGGGAACAAATCGGATAAAGATAAAGCAAACTGTGACTGGGCATTCCTTTCAATATAACCTGGCACCCTAAAATTATCATCATCTATATCTATCGCAATACCAGTATCTATTGTTACACCCTTCGCTTTTGAACCACTCGCATTAGGTTCATACATAAAATTATGATTAATTAACCTCCCAGTGCTGTAAAGTTCTTTTTCTACATTGTGTTCATTACTAATAAACATACTATCGTATGCCATATAAGTATTAAAATCTCTCTGTTCAATTATGGTCTTACCACCGCTCATAAGTCGGCAGTTTTTAATAAGTGCGTATGCTCCTACATTGATAGGATACCAACCTGGCGTAGCAGATGCTCCTAATTTACAAGATATTACAATTTTAGAATGGGAGTGGAGGATCCCTTTGTTTTCTAAAACGAAACGGCAAGTGGTTTGACTATGTTGAACTGGTTCCAATACTGATGTCTCCACATCCATTACAGTAGATGATGGAATAGATCCAATTTTAACAAGATCTGGTATTTGACTACTTCTAGGGTCATTACTCGGTGCTACAGATTGAGTTGTTGGCGTCTCCATATTATATATATATTATATATAAATAAAAAAAAATATAAAATAAAAAAATATTTAAGTTTTTTAAACTTAATTAATCACTTGAACGGATTGCTCATTCATAACTAATGTCTGTTTACTGTGGACGAATAAATAAAGGGCATTCGGAAAGTCCTTATCCAAACCTAACTCCATTTGAATACCAAAAGGAATGCGACTGAAATCTACGCCTTGACCACTAATAACATCCAGAGCACATCCAATACCACTACCCACATTACCACCTTCAATAATTTCTTTATAATCCACCTTCGCATCATAATTAGTATTATAAGGAGCAACACAAGTTCTATTCAATTTACTAAACTCTACAATAGCGTTCATATAATTCCTTAAAATCTGGGGATCTGCTTCTAAATCTGCTGGAGTAAACTTTTGGAGTGTATCTAAATTATAGATTAGTGGAAACCGTTCACCACCTCTTGTAAATACTAACTGTGTAATCTCCGCATTTTCTGTCAAACTCTTCATCGGATAAACCGTAGCGAGTCCATTTTGTGTAAGGTTATTAATAAAAGTAGTGGGACAGAAACTACCGAATACACCTAGCACCCTTGATTGACCCAGATTTAATGATATTTGAGCATTAGTGCTGTTAATAGTATTGAAAAATGTAGTAATAGTGTTATATTCATAAGTAACTGATGGAGGCGATGGTTGACCAGTGTCAGTAACTTCGCATATCAATTTAAGATCACTAAACTCATAAAATCCATTTTGGAAATTACTGGAATCCACCCCAGAACTAAATAACACATTACTATCTGGAGCAAGTTGAATAGTCACCTCCACTCCTTGTTTATCTAATGGATATGGATTATTAGCAGAAGTAAAACCAGAAATAAGTGGAATACAAAAACTATTACCAGTCGTAACACTTGAATTATTAACAACAGTTTCTTTATTAAACTGCGGATTGGGACAAATTAAACTGCTTTCATTCAAATGTCCGATATTATCTTGTAGCGACGTAGTCACTGGCATATAAGACGACATAAAACGGTTATAATTATTAATAGTTTCTATTTCTGACTTACTACGTTGAGTTCTAAATGAAAGGGAGTCAATAGTAGCATACACTCCCAAGTTACTCGGAGTTTCTAACAAAGTTGCTTCGGTAGGCAATCCCTTCGCACTGTCTTTATAAACTTTATATGTTCCGACTAAACGGAGGGAACTAGGCAATAGCACTCTCTGTGACTCACCAATTTCAAACCTAACAACTGGGTTACCATTGCGGTATGATACAGTTGCGTTCGCAAGGTGGTTCGCTGGACTTATATTAAGGTTGTAGTTCTTGCTCATTATATATATATATTATATAAATATAAAAAAAATATTTTAAAAATAATAATTAATTTTTTTCACTTTTATAAAACCACATTAATATTTTCACCAGATATTTGTAGTCCTCTAATATGAGCACAGAAACAATTCCACAATTTATTCTTATCTGGTGGGGTTCCGTTATATTCTAATTGTAAATTAAAATCTTTTCCTCTGGTGTCGTACACACCATCTCCGAGCGATAATGCCCTTCCGACTATATAGTTCTTATTCCATCGGCGGAAGGATCTGGGTTCTATCCCTGCCATCGCCAGTGCCTTCTCCAGTTCAATTAATCCTTGCTGACTAATAGCATTTTTATCGCCAGTTTTAGATACATCCACCTTACGATTTGGTTGGAGTTTATTATCATAAAGGAACTGGTATGCTTGGATAAAATCTGCGATGCCTTCCATTCCAGTCCTATCACTAAATGTAGCATCAAATTCAGACAACTCCCCATTCGGATCCATACCATAGAAATAAGTATCGGACGCACCCATAATAGACCGCTGGGTATAAGTGGAGGCATCAGTCGGAATACATAGTATGGACTTCGCCCTACTATTCTGGAGTGGCAATCTTAAATTGATTTGAGTTTCGGATTTAAGGGTTGAAAATCTATAATTTGTATAAGACATAAAATCATATACCATAGTTCCACCAGTTTTCATACTACTCATCAAACTTGATTTATAACCACCTGGCATATCTAACTGTTGAACCACTAATTCCAGATTAGATAGTTTATATTTAAATCCAAATGTATTGTCTCTATATGTTCTGGTACACATAACCGCATCCTCTTCAATAGCAGATCCATTAACAGTTGTAGCAGATACGGACACTTTCACCTTCTGGGAAGTCCCTGCTCCAGTTTCTTGTTCTATTTGAGTAATAAGAAAAGGTAGTCCAGTAGCACCATCCGATATATCAAATCCTTTAACTCCATTATCTGTAACCGTATATGTGTCAGTTTTAATAAACACAAACTTATCGCCTACCCTAAATGGAAAGTTCTCCACACTATTCATATTATTACTGGTCGGATCCACATAAAAATGAGTAATAGCAGAACCACTGTTAAGGGTCGTAGATGCTTCGGCACCAGATGTATTTAACCACCCTGGCAGACGAGCGATACCCCTATTTTCATTCACAGTGTCCATCAATCTAAATACTCGGTGGTTTTCTTCCAAGATCAGTTCTACAATCAAACCATCAGTCAGCATAACTGGGAACACTTTATCATTTTGAAAAATACCAGTATGTAATGGTAGTAACATTTTAGCAGTTTTAAAATTGGAATCCGTAGATGATGTGTTGGTGGAAGTTTCTTTAAGAAAATAAGGATTATGTATTAAATCTTGTTTATTAGATTTTGTAATTCCTTGATTATTAGATAATAGTGGACTATGTATGGTTGCTCCTTCTATACAGCGTTTCTTACGTAGATTTTGGTTGGTCTCATATTCATACATAACACTAACAAGAGTATTATATGATTGTATTTCCTCCAAAAGTGTTCCAGACCGAGTTCTGACCCTAATATCTTTAATTAAAACTTGACCTCCGAGGATCTCATCTAATTGAGCATAACCGACCGAGGACGCATTATCTCTTTCAATTAAACAATCTAATCGCAAATAAGTTTCTTTTGGATTAATAAACTCTGTCCCACTAGGAATATGAAACGTTACTTTCTGACCAGCAGTATGATCCAAATTATTCTCCGACTTAATAATAACAGATTTCTGTCCGATTGGTATTTTATCATCGCTTTCCCAAAATGATCCGACTGGCATTATATATATATATTTATATAATATAAAAAAATATTTTTGAATTATTTATAACTTTTTTAAATTAAAAAGATCCAGATGTTCCAGCAACAGAATGAGTAACAGAATGTTGTGCTGAACCAACTAAACTCATACTTGTAAATGATGGTGTGGTTTCTATTGACCGTTGATTTTGATTTAACTGATTTTGTTCCGAACTGGCATCATCTCTTTCTTTCTTTTTATCATCACCTATTGTATTAACAGTATTAGTTATTGCCCCTGCGGTTGAAACTAATGCTCCCACTGGTGCGAGGACTGGTAGAAAGATACTGGCAATATCTAACAAACCACCAGCAGTAGATAAAGCGTCACCAGTTTTATGTGCTTTATCCATCTTCGCAAACTTACCATCTGCTATATCATCAATACCACTAACTGCTGATATAACTCCCATCCCTGCTCCAGCAACCTTTCCCACAGTCCCTGCGGTTTTCAATCCTTTCATTATTTTTCCACTTATTGCTTCTGTATCCGATACTTTTGATACATCACTTGCTACATTACCAGACGATCCAGCAGTGGTGGTTGGTTCTGGTGCGGATGATGGTGCGGATGATGGTGCCGACGAGGGTGCGGATGATGGTGCGGATGATGGTGCGGATGATGGTGCGGATTCTGGTGTTGGAGCACTCGGTCTACTAGGTTGAACGTCAGCAGTTCCACCACTTTCTGTACCAGATACTTCTATACCATCTACACTGGGTTTAGGTGGTTCTGGAGTTGGTGTAGATGTCACCGCACTTTTTAGTTTACTCGCAACTGCTTGTCCTCCTTGTTTTATTCTACTTATATCTTGTTTTAATGCTCCTCCTAAACCGAGTTGCTTGACTCTACCATATCCTTGTGCTACTGTACTTAATGATGAAACACCACCAATAGCATCTTGAACTCCTTTTATTTCTTTATCTTTTTCTGTATCTTTCGCATCTCTTGATTTAGTAGCATTCCACTGTTGAACTAATAATTGATTATTTTGTCTTACACTTTCGTTATGTTCTGCTACTGACCTACTTAATGAATTGCCTTCCGACATCGCTGATGCGTAGTTCATATCTCCGATTGACATTATATATATATAACATTAATAAATAAAAAAATATTGATATAAAATTATTTTAACCCTTTATGTAAATCTTTTAATTCACTATGATTTAATATAGTTGGATTATTTTTAACATATTTTATTACTCTTTTACGTAAATTTTCTTCTGCTTTTTTCTTATCTCTTGGTTTAGGTGGATCTGCCATTTTAACATTCACTGGTTTTCTTTTCATTGCTTTTGATTTTTCTGTTAGTTTTAATTTTTTATTTTTATGATCTATTGTATAACCTAATGATACAATTTTATCCATCATTTGTTGTTTCGTCATCCCCTTAAAACTTATTGACATAAGTTGGTTATATTCTTTCATTGCTCTTCGCAGTTCATTTATCGTCATCTCCTTAACCGCAGACATTATATATATTACTTATATATAAGAAAAAAGAAAATACAAAAAAAATATTTAACTATCATCACCATCTATCGCCATCTCATCAGCAGTTTTCAAACCACCCACTCCTACGACTTTTTCAAAATTACTATACATTAATGGTGGATTACTCTGTAGATCCATATAACAAAAATCATATTTATTAGGTGTTGCTATATGATATAATTTTAACCAGTTTTCTGGTCCTTGAAATAAGTCACCGTATTCTTCGGCAACTGCTTCTAACTCTTTTTGATTAGGGAACGGTGACCCCACTATAACATCTGTAGCATTTGCTCGGATGATTGGCGATACACTTCCTTTAAACTTCTGGGACGATATGACTAATAATTTTATATTAAAATGACGGTAGCGACTTGCTAAATGGTTAATCTTACTTTCTCTTTTTATAGATCCGAGGCAATCGTCTAATATCATTGCGATCTCTAATTGATCCTCTTTTTTTTCTTTTTTTTGTCTATTGACTATATTATCTACAATTTGATCGGAGTAATGATCGTGGGTATTGAATGCTTTATTTAAAAATCTACTGGTTACATCATTTGCTATTGTATTACTTATTATTTGTACATCATCAAAAAAATATTGACCGTAAAACTGCTCGTTTAATAACATATTATTAATTATTGTAGATTTACCAGTTTTAACTGGACTAATCATAAGTAATAATGCTCCACCGCCTGGGGCACCCACACCTACTTTTGGAAGATGAGGATGATGGGGTTTAACTCTGACATTATCTGGTTCTACGACTGGCAATACTTTTGGTGCTTCCATACTATATATATTATATTAATATATTTATAATTTAATGAAAATTAAAACAATCACTCCAAGGATCTTGCTGTGCTTTATATCCACCGAGCACTGCTTGTTTAACTGTATTTTGTAATTTCTTTTTATCTTCTTCTTCTTTTAATCTTTTCTTTTTTTCTTCTTTTCTTAATTTTCTTGCTGTATCATATTTTTCTAATGCTTTATTTATTGCTCCTTCTATATCAATATCTACGGCATTTTGTCTAGGTAGTGGAGGATCTGGTTTTTCTGTAAACTTAACAGTTTTTTCTTGTGACTTTCTTTCTTTAACTAATCGCTTCGCTTCTTGTTGGATTGCTTCTTTTTCTTTTTTCTGTTGTAATCTTTTTGCTTTTAGTTTCTCTCTGCTTTTCGCCAGTGCTTCTAATTGTTTTTTACTTGCTTGTTTCTTATTTCTTTTAGGTTTAACTGGTTCATCTAATATAACCTCTTCTATTTCTTCATCATCTCTATGTGTTAGGTTTTCATCTGGTTCACCTTCTGTTAATGGTTGAACTATCGGTGTAGTAAATATATTTTTTGTATCCACTTCCTCTCTAAACCCAGTCGGTTCTTCGTCTTCTTCTTCTTCACTCATAATAACTGTTGGTGGTGGAGTTGGAGGCGGTGCTTCAATAACAGTTGGTAGAAAGTCGGTCATTATAGTTATATAATATATTAAATAAAATTATTTTAAACTACTAAAATTGTATTTACTTATATAAAAGAAAAAATAAATTACAAAAAATACTATACTATATCGTCTGTATTTTTAACTGTATTTACTGTATTGTTATGACGATTTCCTTATATGGAGTATAACGACCGTATTACCGAATAACCCATCTATGATCCTATTGCTTACGTCTACCATCTGGACATCCATTCTATTCAATAGTAATGGTGCTACATTATTCAATTTTAAATAATATCTATCATTATTTTCAAAAAACAGTGACCCAACCACTGCTCCACTATTATCAAATCTAGGAATTGAATATATAATTTTACTAATATCCGAAGTCGCACCATTAAAACTTTCTATATTTAACGACTCCAGTTTAACAAAACATTCTCTGGTAGATCTGGGGAGTAAAGCAGTTGTGCTTACGAATGCTATATCCCTATTATGATTAGAAACTGTGGCATACTCACTTTGTGTGACCACTGCCACATCAAATCCTAATAAACTTCTTACATCTGGTTGTCTGGAGTCCCAAGCAATTCTTAAATATTGGTTTGATTTGTCCATAATCATCACCACACTTTTATCCACTACTGTAAAACTACCGCTTGTTAATAATTCCTTGTATGGTGCGTTTATAAATGGTCCATCTATTTTTTCATATAAATTATATTCGTATGCTACATCTAACATATAAGTGTCTGCTGGGTCTCCCAATGAGTCATTCGCATAAGTATATGAATAATAATTATCTTTATAAAAATCATATAATTCACCATCCGATCTTAATGATCTATTAAATCTGACTATATCAATATAATCACCAGTTGTGTTTAATTCTATGATTGGATATAAACTCCATTGATTTTGTCCCACTTTTTTAAATCTTTCATTATAAGATGCGTTCCGATCATTAGTCCTACATATTAGTTTATAGGCACCGCTACTTGCTGGTGTAACCGTATCTACTAATATTGATAATTCTATACCTTCACCTATTGTTGCGTCTGGTACTAATTCGTCATCTTGCGTATATCCAGAACCAGATGTATTGACTGAAACCGATGTAATTGAACCAAGACCATTTATTTCAAGATCTAATGTACATCCAGTTCCAGTTCCACCAGTAGTTGCGATATTACTATAACTCCCTGGGGTATATTCTTGCCCTGGGTTGTCTAAATGAACCTCCGTAACAGCACCACCACCACTACTACTGGGTAGATGAAATGCCCATAATTCTAATATTTCATTTTTTAAAACAAACTTAAAAGCACTCACTTCGGAAACACTAACCACATCCGTAAATGAACTATTACTGGCATTATCTTCAAAATCTACCTCTAATAATTGTGTTTGACCTTGTTCGTCAGATCCGAGCGATTGAAAAACTCTTATAAAATCTTCATCTTTATCTTTAAAAACCATAAAATCATAAAAAGCACTTATTTCATCTGGATTGCCATCCTCAGCGTGCCACCACGGTGCGACATCTTGGTGTAAATTCGTTGGTATATCATTAGGGTTACCGACAAGTTGTAGGGGTCTGACTAAACCCACTGCCCAAGTAGTAGATGCGTTGTTTGATCCGTTCTTTGGACTAAATATAAATTCACCACCACTTGATGCCAGAGGAAAGTCGGATCCGACGAATGTACAAAAATTACCCAATCCACCGCCTCCAGTATTTGTTAGACGCTTGCCGTTAGTTCCACACGCACTAATCGTTAGATTATCTGTTGACTCATCACTATATGCTTTCCAGTTTTCACCGACTTGCGAACTATTGGTGCTACCATTAAATCCTTTTGAATAAACCATATCAAACCCTTCCAATGCTTTTGTTGTTCCATCTATTGCTAATGAAACATTAACTCTACCATAATAATCTGGATGGAGTGGTGCTTCATTTAACTTATCTTCTAATCTTTTCCTAAAATCATCTGGAGCAAGGGATGTTCGGTCATTATCATATAAATCTATTTTAATAGGAATACTGCTGGAGTATTCTTCTATTTCTTGACCCTCTCCCAGTTCGGTGCCTAGATAAACATTTAATCTGGTTTCTGGTGTTACATCAAAGTTCTGCGATCTATTAATTTTAACACTCACCACACCGACCTCACTGTCTGGTGCTATTTCTACTGGTTTAGTAAAGTAATTTTGAAAAGCACTGGGATTTTCAATTGCCTCCGAGACAGATGTTCCATTAAACTCTTGCTGACTTGATAGTATGACGAGCGACATTATATATATATATTACAATAAAATAAAAAAATTATATTTATTAATATTATAATATGTCGGACATTCATTCTATAATAAAGAAAGTAGGAGCAATAAAAATATCACCACCAGATGACGAAAAGAAAGAAAAACGAATAAAAGATGTAGATGTTTTTGGAGTATCTACAACACCGAATAAAGTAAAGAAAAGAAAAAGAAAGACGAAAAGACCTCCGAAGATGCCGAAGGAGTCGGATCTATGAACATATCATAACTAAATTATTATAACTATTTTGTAATTCAATAAACTTATTATGATCACCTCCTTTATCTGGATGGAGTTTTTTTGCCATTTTATGATACTGGCGTTTTACTTCTTTTAAAGTTTTTGGAGGAATCAATCCTAATACTTGCCAATCTAACGACAGTGGGCGTTCTTCTGGTTCACTTTCTACATAAGTATAACGAAAATCATTAAAACAATTATCGTCATCAAAAAAAGTCGGATCAGTCCAAGTGGGTTTATCACCACCAGGGATATAATTATCATTTAACATATTCATAAACCAGTCCTCTTTCATTTGATTATATTGTCTTCTTCTTTTCATTCTGTCTCGTTCACACTCCATACAGCACCATCCACTCTTACTTTTATTTATACCTCTGCTACATACTCCAAACTGTCCATATTTACCAGTAGTATCATAAGGGTCATAATCATCGTCACTATCATAATATTCACTATAATTTGTATTAAAAATTGAATCCCAAGTATCTGTCATATTATATGACAGATATATTTATTCCATCTTAAACTTAAAAATCTGGTTGACAATATATGGATGACATTGATTGTATATTTGGATCTTTATGTTTCATTTACATATTTTTATGGATTTTATTTTACTCATATATGAGTAATTAAAAAATACAAAAATATATCGTATGAATATATAATTTATACAAAAAAAGTTGTAAAATAAGATTACTTGTATATAAGCAATTTATATGCGGTCAATTATTTCATTAAAAATATTAAGTATATTAATATGAAAAGAACATTTAAAGGGGATTATAAATCTGGACTTTCTAATGAAAAAAAGGTGGTTAATTATTTAAACGACAACGGATATAATTATAAACAGTATAAAAAGAAAACGGAGTTGTTTGATTTCACAGATGGACGAAATATATGCGAATTGAAAAGTCGTAATAATAATTATGATAAATACCCTACAACTATATTCGGACAAAATAAAATTGAAAATTTACAAGATGATAAAATATATTGGTTTTATTTCTTATTCAAAGATGGATTATATAGATGGAGGTTTAATGAGGATGAATATACCGTTAAGACAAATGGTAGATCAGATAGGGGATGTTATGAATATAAACCACATTGTAATGTAGATATTAAATATTTATCATTAGTAACAAAAGATATAACCAGTTAATCAGTTGGTATTTCATCAATAAAATCATAATCAATATCCAATATTTTACTTAATATTATTTTATAATCCTCACTCATTTTATAATTTATATCTTTATCTAAAAATACATCTTTATTAACTGTATTATTTTTATGTGCTACACATACCATTATCTTTGATATATCTGTTTCACTACATTTCTTTTCATTAAAGTCCACCATCTTTGAACCTTCACCTCTGCTATTTTTTAAGAACCCTCCCATACTTCTAAAATATTTTTTAGTCATAACCATTGTTGCTTCGTGGATCTGACGCTTCGCTGGACATTGTATAGCGGACATTTTAAAGTTATGATAAGGAAACACAAAAATCATACCAGCACTACCAACTAAACCACATTTATTTTTTTTCATAGTATCTATGGAATGTTTTAAATATGATGGTAGATATATGTCATCATCATCCATAAAAGCAATAGTATTATTCAAAGCATTTTTAATTAATTTATTTCTTTTTTCACCTATTGTTAATCTTCTACTATTATTATAAATATATTTAAGTCGCACTGGTTTTATGATTTCTTCAATTACTTTAATATCTTTTATAAATGGTTCATCGCCATCATCTAATATCTCCCAAGTTATTTTACTTTTATCATAATCAAACGACCTAATATTATGAACTGCTAGGGATATAAAATCTCTTCTATTATAAGTAGGTGTCAGAATTGATAGTGTCGGATACTCCATTATATTATATATATATATTATATAAATAATTTTAAATTGATAAACGATTAATGGCATCTTTAAAAATCTTTTTATCCATTTCACAACCTATAAACTTTCTTTTCATCTCCATACAAGAAACTCCAGTAGAACCAGATCCCATTGTAGGATCAAACACTACATCACCTTCTTTACTATAATATTTTAAAACCCAGTTCATAAGTGCCACTGGTTTTTGTGTGGAGTGCTTACCACTTTCACTTTTAACATATAACATACTATCTGGCAGTTGTGGATCATAACTATTATTAGTTACTTGTAATTCACCACTTTCTACTCTATTTTTAAAATTATAAACATCCTTCGGAGGTTCTCTCATTGCTGGAGGGACATAAACCTTCGCTTCAATATTCGGTTTAACTTCTTTATTTTTAGTCCAGTAATTTCTACCACCCTTATTCACCTTAACTATATAACCAGTTTCTACATATCCGACTGGATGTTCACTTGCTTTTGATTTAGGTTTAACTGGTTCTTCTGGTTCTGGTTCTTTCACTATACTATTAGGGAGGGGAGGATCATATGTGGACTCGTTGCCTTTTCTACCCATTTTTCTATATTTTATATCTGCTTGTTCTACATTCTTTCCATATATTCCGTCGTAGGTTTCTTTCACTACACTATCTGGTAGTGGAGGGTCATAACGTTTATCCCTATATCCTTTTCTTAAACTATCATCTGTTTTATTTTTTTCATAACAATCACTTTTTATTACACTATCTGGGAGGGGTGGGTCATATACTGGTTTTCTGACATTGGTCGGTCTATCGTCGGTTAATTTCTCTGGATCTATTCCATAAACATTATCACTTTTTATAACACTATCTGGGAGGGGTGGATCGTATCTACTCTCGCCTTTCTTTCTTGCTTTAAAATCTACCATTTTAATATCACCATAAGTTGTGTTTTTATATTCTGCTTCTATAATACTATCTGGTAGAGGAGGGTCATATTTACTATTAGGAGGAGCATTTTTTCTACATCTTTCAGCATACACACCGCTTTCTTTCACAACACTATCTGGTAGCGGTGGGTCATACGCACTGTCACCCTTTCCTTCTTTTCTACTCTTTCTTCTTAATTCACTTCTTTCAATATTTTTATTTATATAATCTGGAGTTTTCACCGATCCATATATTGTACCAGATTCCGACTTAACTGAACCATCCGATACAATACTATTAGGCAGTGGAGGATCATATATTCTTTCCTCTCTGGTTTTATAAGATTTCTTATCCATACCATAACAATCAATCGTATTGGAACCATTTATTTTTATATTATTAATATCAGTTTTCTTTTTAATAAACTTATGAGTATGACTGGATAAATCATAAAAGGGTAATCTTTCATAAAATACGTATATCATCTCGTGCGATCTTAATGGCATTTTTCTTGCGGAAAGGAATCCCACTTTTTTTGATTTATGCCATACAATATCATAACGAAACGGACATTTCTTCGGAGCAGATTGAATTAAACTGACTCCGAACTTTGTAGTGGTTGTCATAAATATAGGAGTATGGAGTTTCTTTACTCTCATTACTTGCTTCCAGAATAAATCCATATCTATTGCTGTATCCCAGTGGCAGTCGGTCTGAGCATAAGGTAGATCACAAAAAATTAAATCTACACTATCATCTGCCATTAATTTCATATGTTCTAAACAATCAGCATTATATATTTCATATTTATTATTAACAATTTCACTTGGATCCTCCATTATATAAAATATTGTATGTTTTAATATTCGCAAATCCATTTTTACATTTTTTATATGGGTTTATAAATCAGTTATAAAATATATATAATATTATAATGATACATAAAACTCATACAAGAAAAGATGTAATAAATATTATTGAAACTTATAATATAAATATAAAATCTTATGACGAATTATCTAAACCATTATTGTTCCAAGAGGTATGGAATCGGATAGAAAAATTAAATAGTATTGAACCAACAGATGAAATAGATGACATACAACATTTAAAATCATATTTAAAAAATGTCAACCAGAATAGAATTAAAATAGCAGAAAGGGATAAATACATAGATATAGCAAAATCAATTATATTTTATATAAAAAATGATTGTTTATTATCTTATACGAATTATTTATCGGAGGATGAATTAATAAGGGACGTAAAGGTTATATGTAATTATTGTAAACTACCAACTTGTTTAAGGGCAGTTAATATGTTAAATGGCACTGGTAAGTTTAAAGAAAAGTTTGAACCGATTGTTACTGGAAAAACAAAAGTATTATTACGAAAGAAAGAACAAGACAGATTATTACAAGCGAACCGAATAAAAATAAGAACTAAACAAGATAATAACGACCAACCATTTATAATTAATTTTGATTAATATTTTTTCTCATATACAAGTAATATGAGTAATAAACAAAAATATAATAAAAGATATGGGTTTAGTCAATCAAGTTCACATTCAATCGCAGATATATCTAAAACTACAAAAATAAGTAAATCAATATTACAACAAGTGTATAATAGAGGAGTCGGAGCACATAAAAATAACCCTGGCAGTGTTAGAAATATGAAAGGTGTAAAAGGCGGTCCTGGTAAAAAGATGAGTAAAGAGCAATGGGCACAAGCAAGAATATATAGTTTTGTTATGGGTGGAACTACTAGGCGAACTGCGGATAAAGATTTATGGTTAAAACATAAATCAAAAAAGAAAAAATAACATATATATATAATGCCATTAACTAAAACTGGAAAACCGATATTATATAAACCGTTCAGAGGTAAGTCAACACCAAAAAATAAAAAGTATAGTGTTTATGTAAAAGCAGATAATAAAAAAGGATATAAAACAATTCATTTTGGAGCAAAAGGAATGGATGACTTCCGTAGCGGAACTGCGACAAAAGAACAGCGTAAATCATATCTGGCGAGGGCAAAAGGTATAAAAAATAAATTAGGACAATTAACTTATAAAGATAAAAACACCGCTAATTATTGGTCTGTAAAGTATTTATGGAAGGGATAAAAAAAATAAATAAATATTTTTTATATAACACAACAATATATTATAATGCCTAAAAATCCGAAAGGGGAACTGTCAGTAGCAGAAATAAGGGATCTCGCAAGAGCACTTAATCATAAACTACAAATTACAAATATTAGTAAAGCATCCAGATCATCTTTAATTAGACAGATAGAGGGTAAGGGATATAGAGTGGATCACGAAAATAAAAAATTAGTACTAGGACGAGGAAAAGTTCCGAAAGCACCGAAAGAAAAGGAAGTAATGTCAGCAAAAGCACAGAGACGTAAGAACCTTATTAAAAATAAACCTGGGCGAGGACCGAGTAAAGCAGATATTGTAACCAGTAAGATCGCACTCGGAACTGGTAAGAAACCGAAAGTGTCAGCAAAAGCACCCAAAAAGAAATCACCTCCTCCGAAAAAGAAAAGGGTGGCGTATGACGAAATCTAAATATTTTTTGTATTTTGAAATTACTTATATACAAGCAATTTGATTTTATAACTTTTTTTTATATAATTTGAAATAATATAAAAATATAAATATATTATATAATAAAATGGCAGATTATAAAATATCGTTCCATTATGACAATTATTTATTTAATATGGAAACACTGCCAACAGATGACCCAGATTTATTAAATAAAAATGCGAATAAAATGATTATTGAAACTATGAAAAAGGGAGTTAATTTAAAAACCCAAATGGAAACTTATGACCGAGTTATAAAAGGAGCAATTAGAAAATTAAAAAGAAATGAATATGTCAGTAAGTTAGATAAACGTTTATGTTCTCTGGGTATAATATCATTAATTAAATTAAAAAAAATAAATAATGATGATAAAAATGGATATTTAATTTTAAAAAATAAAAGTAAAGTCAAGGCAATAGACCCTTGCTGGTTACAGATGGTGGCGTAGATAATGCTTCTGCGGTTAATTGCTGTTTTAATTCTGGTCTTTCTTTTAATAGTTTCGCCAGAGGAGTCAATGCTTCCTCTTCACCACTTTCTAATCTTATATTATTTAAATCTTCTTCATTTTCTATAATACTAATTTTTTCTTTTTTATATATATCACATTTATCTAAACCATTTGTTATTGCTGGTTTACATACTTTATATGTTTTAAACTTTTTTTTAAATGTATCAATTACATCATCATCTATTGTGGGTGACTGTTCTATTAATCTATCGTATTCTGCCCTACATATAGCAAGAAAATCGTGGCAGTTTTCTCTTCTACTTGGATCTATCGCCAGTTCAATAGATATATTGCGTCCCAGTTTACTCCAACTAACACCAGCAGATCTATTGGACTCCATAATCTCAGCGACCTTTAAAAAGTTTTGTAGAGTGGATAAAATACCAGCAAATATATTAACACCACCAACTATTGCTTGTGCTATTTTTTGTCCACTTTCTGGAACATAAGTGCTCAATCCAACATTCACTGCTCCAGTTAAAGTAGATAAAATTATAACTGGGATACTAAATAAATAATATCTTCGCCTATATTTTTTTTCACTTTTATTATATAACCATCTGTAACAACTCGCTTTTTCACTCCATTCACATAAAAGTTTTTCAACTTCTAAACTCCAAGTTTCTAATTCTTCTGGAGGCGATTTATTAACCATAATATAATATATATAATATTATATAATTATTTAAATGATTTATACGGACTTGTTTTAACATAATCTTTAAAACTTGGTTTATCATTATAATTATATATCTTGACTCCTTCTTGTTGTGCTATATTTAATGCTTCTCTTATGGCATCTGTATGTAGATTAGGTACATTATTAGGTTTATTAAATATATCACCTTCTCTCTGGTATTCATCAAAAAAATAATTAGGATTATCAATTATTTCTTCATTTACTTCTAATGTGCCATCTTCTCTTTCCATATAATTATCAATCATTGTATAATCATTATCTAATCCAATTATTTTAATTCGTTTATAACCTAGACCGATTCCATATAATATAGCACAACTGCCAGATGTCCATTTTTTCACTCTTGCTAATGGGTGCTGTTCATTTTTTTTAACATTTTCTAATACTTCAACTTTCGCTTGATGTCTCTTTAATTTATTTAAACTTTCAACATTAAAATGTGCCATCGCACTTATCATTCCTTTATTTAATAGATTTCGTTTAAACATTCTACATATCTCCCATTCATTGTGTTTTAATACAACACTATCAACACATAAATAATATTCAAAATTAAAGTTTATTTTATGAAAATATCTAAACGCAAGACCTTGTGTCATAACGTCATATTTATCTCTATCAATAGTTTTAAAATCAAAACCTCGCAATGACCCTCCGTTACATATTATTAACAGATCTTTCATTTATAATATATTACGCACTTTTATTTTATGTAATTTAAACCTATCAATCATATTTTTTTTATGTTCAATTAATTCATCATCAGACCACTTCTCTGCCTTACTCTTACCGCTTTTAGTAGACCACACTTGTGCTGTGTAATGTTCACCGTCGTAATCAAACTCCACTTGTCTTATTACTTCTCGCTTGTGTCCCATAATATATGTTATTATATTATATAAAAAAAATGATAAATTAAAAATAAAGTTATTTAGGCACATATACCATACTCTGTATTCCACTGCTATGTCCCCTGTTATTTGCTTTTTCTTTCATATCTTTTATTGCTTCACTATGAGGTGCGAGGGATAGTTTAGTAATCATATTAGGCGATAGTGTATTATATTTTAAATGTTTCTTACCAACATTTCTAATAGCATTAGAAACACCAGCAGTATCCATAGGACTATCACCGAATAAAAAACCATCATATAAATATTGTTCCATTAACAATCTTTCTTCGTGTAGTTCCTTGTATCTAAAATTATCATCCGATTTATCATTAGAAAAATCATAATCGTCTGGCATCGGAACTCCCTTCTTATTTAATTCTTTCACTGCTTTCTTCGTCCACTTCAATTTCTTTGGTTCTTGTACTTTAACTTTAATAAATCTACGACCATATACCATAGCATTAATAACATCTTTCAATTCTTCGTCATCTATATCAGTTACAATAGTTCCATAAGTTTTACTGGTTTTATAA
>VMHT01031891.1_pt1 | contig 22735 bp, 39 predicted proteins | sample 4693611 | NCBI WGS metagenome assembly VMHT01 (sample SAMN12280063, study PRJNA550983) | marine metagenome | isolation source: seawater sampled from same location over 5 years 0.02-0.2 micron viral filtrate | place: USA: collected off the coast of southern California halfway between the port... ...
TGTAGAAAGAATTGTATTTACGCTTTCTAATTCTGAAGTTCTTGTTTGTGTTGTCATATTATTTTAAAACACAGGCGGAGATTGTCTGTGTTAATCTCTCCGCCTATGATTGGTTAGTTATTACGCTTTCTTAATTGATACGCAACTTTCTGGTCTTAGAATGTTGCTTCCCATTAACATTCGGGCTGTCATTAGAGAGCCAATCCTACGAGGGTCATACGTACTTTCCATAACTAAATCTTTTCTCTTAATTGTACCAATAGCACTATTGTGCATAACAACAGCAAAAGTATGCTCGAAGTTACCATTGTAAGTGTTGTTAGTACCTGAGATTGCAGAAGATAAGTCTGTAGCAAATACTTCTTGTGCTGTGTTTGATTTTACAATCGGCACACCACCTATAGAAAGAACAGTTCCTTTACCGAAGTCACCATTGTCTCTAGAGAAGTCTCTGTTTACAAGTTTATCTACGTTAGCTAATTGGTAGTATTGGTCTGGTCTTACGATTGCTACTCTACCTTCAGACGGTACATTATTTTCGTCAAGTTTTTGAATTGCTTCAAAAATACTTTCGATTAATGATGTAGCGTTAGTATGGCAGTCGGCATCTGTAATTTCACCACCAACATTACCGCCAGTAACATTAGGTGTAGATACTCTTGATGCTAAGATTGCTAAAGATAAAAGATGTTTATCGACTTTGTTAGCAAGTGCAGAAGCCATTTGACGACTGTACTCTGCTCTAACATCATACGAACTTTTTAATTCTTCTATTTCAGCAACGAAAACATCTGCAAGTAGCATGTCATCTAAGCTAATGACTTTTTCGTTGTGTTTGATAGCTTGACCAGTTATCTCGTTACCTGCTGTATGATAATTTGCACTTACAAATCCAGTTACAGGGAAGGCAGAAGACTTAGCTCCTTGACCTAAAGTTCTAACAGTCGACATTCCTAACATTTGATTTTCTCTTATGAACTGAGTTAACACCTCATTAGAAAATACTTTTAGAAACAATGCGTCTGCTGTTCCTGACGAGTTTACCTGACCAATGCTTGATATTGTTGCATTTGACATATTAATTTTCTCCTTAAATATGTTTGGTTAGTTATTGTTAACAAACTACTTTTCATAGTCAGAAGGTTATCAGTCGTAACTGGCAATCTTTTTTGAATTTGGTTAGCACCTCTCTTATGAGAGATGGTACTATTCGTAAAATCTTGATGACATTACTTTCCAAAAATCTTTATTGGAAAATTCTTTTTTACATTTACACTCATCACATGTACAAAGACCATACTCGTCACCATGTAATTCCTCGTCACAATGACATTCGTGATGACATTGCTTACACTTTTTAGATTTTTGTGCCAAGTTTCCAAGACCTTATAGCCCAATAAACAGGACTTAAATTTTTTTGCCCTGTTACTTTTGCTAATGTAGCACCATGACGTGCCATAAATGATTTTCTATTTGCATCAGAACCACGTTTAATTTTCATGTTTCTGTCGCCAAATCTTATAGTCTTGATATTTCCTGTCGATTTATTTTTAACAAACACTTTAAATTTCTTAGAACCTTGTGGGTCTCTAATAATTTTATTAAGTGGTTTATTTTCCTTGTCCGACATATTTTTTAAAAGTTTTTTTCTTGTTCATCATTGCACTACTAGGTCTTCTACCAATGCTTGTTTTTTTAAATTTTGCTCTTGTCTCATGTGTGCTTTCATTAAGAAGATTGTTCTTCTTTTTAGCCACTATGCTATTTTAAGTTTCTTTTTAATTTTCTTTTTAGCTATAGAGTTTTTTATAGCTTTATCTCTTTTAGCTTCATAACCAGACATTTTACCGTCTTTGTTAAGGTCACCTCTTTTGTATCCTTTACCTTCTGGCATTATTTACTCCTTATGTATTTTTCTTTTTCTTTGGGAAACCTGCTTTCATATTTGCATATGCTTCAGGTGTAACTGTACTTTTTTTCTTACTTCTTGAGATACCGAGCTTTTTCCTACGGTTCATATTTTTATATAATGACATTATTTTTTACCTTTTAGTTTGTTAGTTAAATTCATTCCAAAACTTCCTGATATTAAAGCTAACATTGCATACCAAAAGAGTGGGTCTGCTTGATTTAAGATTGCCCAACCTCTTTCCATATAATCTTGAAGGTGTGGTACGAAATTTGCCACGAAAACTAATCCAAAAATTACGACTAAATATTCGTCCTTCCATGACGTTGTACTTGCTCGTACTTGTTCTACATTTACTGTCTTAATAGCTTCTATTTCTCTAGCTTTAATAATCTTATCTTTTTCCATTTTATGTTGAATACCACCAATAACCTTTTGGCCAATCATTCTAGTTAAAGGATTTTTTAAAATAGGTAATATAAAATTAAGCATTTCTAGACCTATTAAACCTTTTAGAAACTACTCTTAAATTAGCAGTACTATTATTATTTGGGTTACCATCTAAATGGTGAACGTCTTTTCCATTGATGGTATTGCCCAATTTTCTTTTCATTAACCGTCTAGCTAAATTTCTTTTTGCTCTGTTTTTCTTTTGAAGTGGTTGAGAATGATAATTCTTATATTCAGATTTATAGTCTCTACCTGCCATTATATAGCTGTAGACCTCGCTATTTTTTCTTCTACTTTTTTTCTGTAAGCAGGGTCAGTTTGATATTTTTTATCACTCATGGCTTCCATAATTTGTGCAGTACTTTCAAATGTATCTGAAGCAGTTTCAATACTGTCTCCATTAATCATTGATTGTGGTTGTTCTGAAGTTACACCTGCTCTTGATGCAATAGCTTGAACTGCAAATTTAACTTGTTCAATACTTCCTGTATCTAAAGTTTGATTAAAAGCATTTTGTTCTGCTTCGTTTAAATTAGTTTTAGCAAATTCAATTACTTTAGAATAATTTTCTTCACCACCAACTAAATTATGAACTTGTTGTACTTCAGTATTTGCAATAGCTTCTTGACCTTCAATATAACCATCTACTAAATCTTTATTCAAACCCATTTTATTTAGTTCTTCATAAGATTTTTCACTTAATGCACCTTGTTCTTGATACTCATTATAAAACTTATCCATAGGTTGTGGTGTTGTTTCATTTTCATAAGTAGCATCTTCAGCAGGTTGTTCTACTGGTTCAGATTGTTTCTTTTCTAACTCTGAATATGCTTTTGCTAAATCTTCAGCACTTTTAAATTTTTCTGGTAACCATTCAGGTCTTACATCATCTGTAGACCTTATTGTATTATCGGCTTCACTAACTGAAACTCTTGTTTCATCATTAGCTACAACTGCTTGTGTTTCTGGTTGTGTTTTTGCTTGTTCTTCTAAAGATGTATTTGTAGCATCTAAAGAAAGTTCTTGTTTTTCTGTACTCATATTACTCCTCTGGTATTTCTATTTCACCGTCTGCATTTACATCTGCACCAGAGTTAGCTAGGCTTTTTCCTGCTTCTATGGCTACTCTTGGGTCTGCTAACGCTTGGTTAGTAAACTGTTGCTGTTGTTGTGCTTGGGCTTCCTGTTGGATTTGTTCTGATGACTTAATTAATCCACCTGTGTCAATACCATTGGCCACAGCAAATTTCTTAATTGCATCATCAAGGTTTATGTATCGTGCTAAAGTTTCAGCACCTAGTGTATTAGATAAGTCAGACATGAATTGTAATAATCTTAATCTGTCTGATGCTCTACCTAATGCTTCCATACCTACTATAATTTTAGTTTTAACTAATTCTTTAGGTAAGTCAGGAAGTAGTTTCTGTTGTCTTAACATATCCAATTTAGTGTTTATGTAAGGCAACTGAAATTCTGTTGTTAATATTCCATACACTCCACCGAGTGCATCATTTAATTCATTAGCTACTAATTGTACTTCTGTAGCTGTAACTCTTTCTGCTTGTCTTTGTACTGAAGCATTTAATAAAAAAGCAAACTGTAATCTTTGCTCTATTCTACCCATCATTTCATAACCAACTCTAAAGTCAGCAAATTTATTAGCTTGTAATACAGAAACATCTTGTGCATTACCTTCTATAATTGCTCCATTAGGTGCTTTAGCAACACTTGATGCTCTAGTTGAACCATTAGGTGAAATCATAAAAAGCATTTTAGAAGACGCACTACTGCCTTCTAAGATTGCTCTGGTCAATCCTTCTAAACTTCGTAAGTCTCCCTCAAAAGTTTCGCAATGACCTCTACCGTAATTCATACCGTCAATTCTATTGAAGCGAAGTGCTATGAATGGAAGTTTGTCTAAATCGTAATATTTTTCAAAAACTTTTTGTTTTGCTATTTCTTGATGAACGTAAAATCTTTTCTTTTCTCTATATATACAAGTGTATAGATTTAATGATTTATTTTCTTCATTAATCTTGTCACCAATATTTCTTCTTAATTTCTCTGATAAAGTATTTGGAGATATACCTTCTTTAATTATAATTTTTAATATTTTACCTTGTGGGTCTCTTTTGACTACATAGTTATTTAATGGATATGTTCTTAATCCATCTTCTGACATTTTAAGTAATACATTTCCTGAAACAATTAAATGTTTAAGTGCTTCATAAACTGCTACTCTGTCATTATTACTTTCAATACTGTCCATCACAGCTTTTTCTATTTTAGCTAAACCTTGTTCTATAGTTTGCTTTTGCTGTGGGTCACCTTCTATTTGTTTATATACTAAATCATCAACATCTAATCTAAAGAATGGTGCTTGTGGTGGAAATAAAGCTAACATTAATTTACTAGCTAAATTTGTTACACCTCTAGAACCTACCGATTGGTATGGTGTTGAATATTCAGTTGCTTCATTAGCGCCCTTTGGTGGGTATAAATGTGGAATAGTTAATCTAGCTACTTCCCTTGCTCTTTCTAAATACTGCTCTCTGTCTACTTCCATCTTTACATACTGACTTTCGACTAAAGATTTATCTAAAGCGACTGTAGCTGTATCTAGATTGTATTTATCCATTTATTATGGTGTTGGAAAGTTAATACCAGACTGACTTAATCCTGAAGTAATTAGAGGTATTCTTAAAGAACCTCTACCTCGTCTTTTTCTTTGTGCAGTACTAGAAGTAGATTTTGCAAGTTTAGGTGCATCTTTCTTTGTAGTAGCATTAGAAATAGTAGGTGGTGTTTCAGGGATTGGCTCAGGTGCAGGTGGTGGACTTGGCTTTTTTGGCGCTATGCACATTAATCCGTCTCCTTTTGTAATTTATGTTTTTCTATTAAATGTTTAACGACTGACCTTTGGCCAGATTTATAAAAAATTTCTTTTTCAGTATCCTGAAGGTCAGCACATTTTTCTGGAAAAAGCGTATCCAAATAATCAATTAGTTCTTCACTAAGAATTGGTGTTTCTACGTTTTTTGGCATTGTTTTCTCCTAAAGTGGAACTTATTCACTTTTCCTCTGTGCTATTTCACCTGCTATTGCAGAGTAACCACAAGCATCTACGTAGTCATCAATGTTATGCTGTCCTGCTTGTGTTCTAGCTATCTTTAATAAGGCCATAAGATTAGCAACATCTTCAGGAAGAATAATTAAATCTGTAGAGGTTTTATTTTGTATGTAGCTAGTCCATAATCTAGCAATGTTTTGATGGTTTTCTAACTTATCACCATGCTTGTCGTTTCTATCGTTACTAACTAGATTTTTTGTAGTTTCTAGTATCTCTGTAGTGTTCATATTTATAACTCCATAATGTTGGTTTGTTTGTTGCATAATCATATTCATCTTTTCTAAGTATTCTTGCTAGTCTTGCTTGATGATATGCGTCTTCAAATGTAAAACCTGCTCTTTCATATTCTTTAATTACAGCTTCCCATAGTTCATCTACAGTTTTCTTATCTAAGAGAACTCTTGATGCTTTGACTGCTCCACAACCTTTTAGTCCTGAATAACCATCAGCACTATCGCCTACTAATACTTGAGTAAAGAAATTGTAGTTAGCTTTATCTTCATCAACATATTCAAGTTGGTCATCACCAATAAAACAATGCCATGTTGGAATTGTTCTCATATCTTTATCACCACTAATAATTACGTTATTAGTTTTGTAATGTTGAGTTGCAAGAATACCTATTACATCATCACCTTCTAAATTAGGTAAAGTATAAAAATGATAATGTTTTTCTACCCATTTTCTTAATGCTTGATAACAAACAGGCTTTCTAATTTTTTTTCTATGTGATTTATAAGTATTATCAAACTCTTTTCTAAAATTTTTCTTATCAGAAAAGGCAACAATAATTTCTTTAGACTTAGTATAATTTTTATACCATTCCATATTTTGTTTAAATACTTGTTTACCTACAGCTAAATCTGAGTGTAAAGTCCATACATCATCACCCCAATCAATAGCTTCTTCTAATGCAGAAGTAATCTTATATATAATTAGGTCACCATCTACTATCATCACTTTGTTTGTATTGTCGTAGAAGTCATTTATGTTACTCATTTTTTTCTTTTCATGTGCTTTCGCTTTGTTTGCACTATGAATAAGAAAATGTCTTTCATCTAACTGTGTCATAGTTTTATCTCTTTCATTTTAAGTACATTTGATTTTGGTATTACTGTTGAGTTACCACCCTCATTAACTGTGCCATCATCATTAAATGTAATGTCACCTATCAAAACAAACTTGTCTTCACTTGAATGGATTAACCAACCCATTGTTATACAGACTGCTGTTTTAGATTTTTTAATATCTGAAATGCTACTCCAGGAGCTACAACTGATTATGTCACTCCACCAACATTTATAAAATTTGTAAGGAAAATCTTTTTTATCAATATCAGGAAACTTTATTTTAGTAGTCATATTTCAATAAATCCTCTTTAGGTATGATGTGACCTCTAGCTTCCCAATGGTCTCCACCTTTTTTAATTGGATACTTCTTCATTAATTTTTTTAGGATTTTTGTAGGTATCAATACCCACACCTGCTTTACTCTTTCACTTTTGTATAAACAAAAAGCATAGTAAGGAGACTTACTTGTATTTATTCCTGAAGGTTTACCCTTATCTTCTATCTCTACAAATACGTTACCTGTCTTTTGACATAACCTATCTGTCTTAACTTCAACTTTACCTTCAACCATTTCTTGAAGTTCATTTTCATACTGTTGTCCGAATTTTAAATCCTTATCAAAATGAGGTCTTGCTTTAGTGTGTATCACTCCAAGTATTTCCTACTTTAATCTCACCATCTAAAGGTGTCTTAAATTTAAAGTAGTCTTGTGTTAATTGAAAAATAGTTTTTGCTATTTGTTTAAACTTTTCTGTTTTTTCTTTTTTAACGTAGAACTGCATCTCATCATGTACGTGTAGTACCATGACATAATCTTCACCCCACTTATAACCTGCTTTGTGTAACTCTTGGTTTAAAAATATTGTACCCATCTTTACCAATGTTGAACCACATGCTTGGATTAAAGTATTAAGACTTGAGTATTCTGCTTTAGGTATAAGACGTCTACCATCAATACCTTTTAGATAACCAAAGTTTCTATATTTACTTTTGACTGCATCAGCTAATATTTTTAATGCAGGTAATTCTTTTTCAAATTTTGCTCTTACTCTTTTGGCTTCTTCCAAACTGACATCAAGTAACTTACTGAGTGTCGCATTTCCACAAGCGTATATGTAAGCATAAATGAAAGTTTTAGCTTTATTACGTGTGGCAAGTCCTGTAGCTTTTTGGTTTTGGGTATGTATATCATCTTCAAGTAATCTTTTCCCAAAGTCACCACTATCGTATGAAGCCATGTAATGAGAAAGCACACGCAACTCCAAACCGCTAAAATCAATACCAACGAAATCCATATCGGAAGGAGAAATAAATAAGGAACGAAATTCTTTACCATAAGGACTACCTGACGCCACACATTGTGCAAGGTTGGGGCTATTGTGACTGCACCTGCCTGTGTATGTACCCAATGTATTAACTTTTCCATAAATTTTCCCTTTGTTATTTAATTTTAAATATGCTTGTTCACCATCACTCAGTTGACCTAATCTTTTCTGTATCATTAAATATTCAGAAATCTTTTTAGCTTCTGGGTATGGTAGTTCGTTAAGAATTTTTTCATTTACTTCTGGTATACCAGTTGCAGTAAATGATTTTGGTTTCCAACCTAAAACATTAATTAATCTATCTGCAATATGTTGCCTTGAATTAGGATTAAATATTTCTGTCTTAAATTGTTCAACAGGTATACCTGCTTTTATACCTCGTTTTATATTATCTCTTTTATAAGTTTTAAAACCTAATGACTTACTCCAACTTGGGAAGACTACCGAAAGTTCTTCTTCTAACGATAGTCTCCTTTTTGTTAGGATAGATAAAAGCGTCTGAGCAGACGTCTCATCAAATAATATACCATGTTGTTCTTGTTTTCTAATCCAATGTGCGAAGTTATGTTCTAACTCTATAGATTTAGTTGAGTAATTTTCTTTAGTTAATTTATCAAATAATAAATGTGTTACCTCTACATCACGACAACAGTAATCCATCATGTCTTGATTGTATTCTGTAAAGTCAGAATGTTCTTGGTAGTCACCTTTACGTAAACCTAATCTGTAACCCCAACTTTCTAATGAATGTCTTCCATATAATTTTGCAGGTAGTTCTTTATGTTTATAGTCACTATCTAATAAATTAGTATAGATAAGTCTTGATACTAATAATGTATCATAAACTTCACCATCAAATTTAAAATTAAATATCTTTTCTAATACAGGTAAATCAAAACCTTGTATGTTATGACCTATTAAAACTGTAGCTTTGTTTAGCAACTCTAGACTATCTTTTAGATTGTCAGGATTATATTGATAGACTTGATGTGTCTCTATATCCTTACAGACAATACAATGAATAGTATCTAACTTGTCCAAGAGATTATTAGTCTCTAAGTCTATTATTAGTTTCATTATTGAATAGTATGAATTGTAATTTTTTCAGTACTTGGTAAAAACTCTGCAACTTTTTTAAGTGCAGTTCTTATTATTTTTTGTGCTTCAATGTCACCACACATAATAACTGGGTAAACATTTTCATATTTAATAGCATTATAAATAGCTAACATAATAGTCTTACATGTTTGATAGACCACCTGTTGCTGTGTCTTATTTAATTCTAAGTAATCTTCTTTTTGTATTAGGAAAGATAAAATAAATTTAGTTAAAAGTTTTTCATTCATCAAAACTTCCTTCAGATAATCTACCTGTATCTTTATTGTAAACTAAATCACAAGCAATACCTGTGTCACCTGAGTATCTATTTTTTAAAACTCTAACTTTCATTATGTTAGAATTAATTTCATCTTGCTGATTTCTCTCAAAGGCCACTACTTCGTCTGCGAGGGTTGCAAGACTATGACTGCCTCTGAGATGAGAAAGAGAAACTTGTGTACCTTCTTCGTGGCCTTTACCTTCAGGTCTTTTTAAATGTGATACAAGAAATAATGCACAACCTAATTCTTCAACTAACTTTCTTAGTTGTGTCATAGTGTTATCTATTAATCTTCTTTCATCACCTTCACCAATACCTGATACTACGATTGAGATGTGGTCTAATATAATTGTGTTACAATCTAATGACTGAACCATATATCTAATTCGGTTCATTAAATCATTTGTATCACTTGAGCCAAAATGCTCGTAAAAGCAAATATAGTTTTTTACTTTTTCCCACTCCTCTAAAATTTTTTCGTCAGAAATCTTTTTCCTTACTTCAGGTAAATGTATTAGTTGATTTAAACCAACAGAAACAATACCTCTAATACTTCTCTTGACACTTTCTTCTAATGCAATGTAACCAACCTTTTGTTTGTTACATATTAAATGGTGTGCAATTTCTCTACAAACTTGTGACTTACCCGTACCTGAACCTGCTGTTAATAAAACAAGTTCACCTTTTCTAATACCACCAAGTTTTTTATTTAAGCCATTCCATTGATAAGGAATAGTTTCTACATAATCATCTTTAAGTAATAAATCTTTTGTCTGTTCACCTTCAATAATACCTTGTGGTGTGTATGCTTTGGCTTCCCATATAGCATCATAAAGTTTACTTGATTGACCTGTTTGTAATAATTCATTTGGGTCTTTTGCAGGTAGTGATGCTATCTTAACTTTTTTAACAGGTAATATATTAGCACATTCAATAGTTGCTTTCTTACCTGCATCATCATTATCAAACATTAAGACAATAGTCTCAAATTTAGATAACCATTCTAATTCTCTCTTAATATATTTTTTTGCAGAAGTAGCACCTGAAGGTACTGATACAACTGGGTATCTATTGTTTTGTATTTTACTTACGGAGAGACAGTCAATTTCGCCTTCAGTTAAAATAACTTTAGACTTATCACCGCCATCTCTCCATAAGTTTTGACCAAAGAGAGATATGGTATTCGTATCACCAAGCCATATAAATGACTTGTCAGCAAATCTTAAATGCTGTGCTGTAATTTTTAAATTTTTATCGTAGTAGTTTGCAATATGACAAGGCTTACCTTTGTAAGTACCTGTCTGATAATTAAATTTTTTACAAGTATCACTATCTATTTTTCTACTAGGAAGTGCTTCAACAATTCCTTCAATCATCTTAAAATCTATCCTTTTCTTTTCTATTTTTGGTAAGTCTCCATTAGTTGTTTTGTACTGCCGGCAACCAAAACAATATGTATGGTCTTCCCATACGCCTAGATTGTCTCGGCTACCACAGTTCTCACAAGGGCTATGATGGAGAAACTTATTCGTCATCTATTTCAGGAAAGTCATCAGGTTCTAATTCAGCTAAGTCAGCATCATCAGTTAGACCATCTTGAAATTTATAACCTTTTACATCTTCATGTAATAAATAATCTCTTACGCTAAAGTTAGGACATGTTTTACTTTCGTCTAATTCATAGTGCGCTACAATTCTTGCTTCAGGATATTTAACAACTAATTCTTCTAAAACTTTTTTTAAACTTTCCCATTGCTCTGAGGTGTAATTGTCTTCACCTTTACGCCAATCATCTTCTTGTGCGCCACCTATTAAACATAATCCGTAGGCACAATGATTATAACCTTTAACATGAGCCTGTACTGCGTCATCTGCTCGGCCTTGCTGAACCTCGCCATTTCTTTTAATTACTTTTCCGTAGCCAATTTTAAGCCACCCAAATTCTCTATGTACTCTGTCTATTTCCTTTGCACCCCAGTCTTGGCTTGGCCTTGTCTGGGAACAATGAACTACAATATATTTTGTTTCTTCTCTTGCCATTTTATTTTTCCTTAATTTCTTTTATCCATTCTGTTGGGAATGTTTGTTTTGTTGTAGTGACACAATGATATGGGAAGTTAAACATCTCACACCACTTGCCATAAGTAGTTTTTGACTTTTTACCAATCTTAGTTTTTGCGTTGGAGAACACGAAACGAATGTCAAGTTCAGGATTTTGACTTTTTATAAGTCTCATCTTTTTTCTATCTGCACTATTAAATGCACCCTTCGTTTCGATAATGATTTTTTTAGTTATAAAATCTGGTGTATACGTTTTCTTAATAGCAGGTTGGAAGTATGTAATTTTCATACCTTCATAAGTAAAAGAAAGTTTTTCTTTTTTAAAAAAGTTGTAAACTAATTCTTCCAACCCTGATTTTAAGGTTTGCGTACTAGAAATCTGTACTCGTTTGAATTTCTGACGATTGTACTTCATTCGTTTCCTGTACTGTATAACCATCTTCTTTATTAAAGAGGTCACCTTGTTTGTTTCCACCTTCAACTAAGTCAATGATTTGTACTGCTCTAAGCTGTAAAGTTACTCCTGCACCCAACGCAGGTACGTAATAACCTTTAGCTACAAAAGCGACTTTACCTTTTGTACCACCCCAAATACTTGTAGATTGTGGGAATGGGTTTTTATTAGCATCAAATAATGCAGGTCTTTGACTAAAACTTTCTTTAGTCTTCCTGTTTATACCTGTTGCTTTCATTTTAAATTTGAAGTGATAATAACCATCTTCAAGTTTATAAGGTTTAGGTGCTTGTTTTATCTTCTTACCTTTGTTATCTTTTTCAGCTTCCGCAATAGCTTCGTCAAGTTTTTTGTCAATTAATGTGACCATCTCTAACGCTTGTTTTTGCGGTACTTTTAAGTTTACTTTGTACTCTCCTGCTTCGTTAAAACGAACATCAGGTTTGTTAAGGTGAGGATAAACAAATTCAGCTAAAGCACTTATTGTTGCATTGTCTGACATATTTGTCTCCTATTGTTAGACCAGAGGTTTATCTAGTCATAAGTGGAACTTTATTTGCACAAGTGCAAGTTTATACGCAAAAGAACACACTTTGTTTAACTAAATCTAAGTCTAGGTTTCCTTTTTCTGGTATATTAGGAAACTTCTTTTGATTTTTTTCTGATAACATTTGCTTCATTTCCATAGCCCAATTAGCCAATACATCTTTGCTATATATCTCACAAAAAGCATCACGTAAGGCTATAGCCATTTTCCTACTGTCAGGTGCTACTACACCAAAGCTGTCATGGATTAGACTAAAAGTATCAACTCCCATTTCTTCAGCTTTAACCACAGCTAACATAAGTGTTGCGCTATCAAGGTGATGAACAAAATTTGGGCAAATTGATTGTTGATTTTTCCTAGTATCTATAACATCTGTATCTGATTGTAGAGATAATTTAATAATACTATCACCCATTTGTGTCTTAACTCTTTTACTTTCTTTTTTATAACATAGCATTTGAATTGGTAAGCCAAGCGGTGAAGTCCATACCACAGGTAAATTTTCAGACGCAACTAACTTTGAAACATCTTTTAAAAATTTCATTATTTCTTTAGCACCAACAATAACTTCATTAATTGACTTCCATAAAATAGGTGTCAACCATTGCGTAGCTTGAAATAAATCTTCACCAAACTCATGTTGTCTATTACGTTCAACATATTCTTTCTCAACATGGTCTTGTAAGTATTGTCTACAAGAATACATTGTTAAACTGTATGGTAAACACATGACAGGTTTCTTACAAAGTTTTCTATCTACTCCATAGTCTAACCATTTTTTAGCCATTGGTTCATTATTATCTTTTAGTTTTATAATAAGTTTATCAGCAACTAAACCATAAACATCAGCAGGTTTATTTTGTGGTACAAGATTAGTTGCACTACCACCCACTTCATCTCTCATCATAGCTGAATAATGTTGTAGACCTGAATTAGAACAATCAGATTGTATTGGTAAAGTTGTAATAAATTTTGCATCAAAATCTGTATTAGCAAAATCTCGATACTCAATACACCAAGCTAAAAAACAAAAAGGTTTATCTGCTTCTGTCCACCATGTGTATTCAAAAGGTTTATTAGCACAATCAATAAATTTCTGACCATTATCTTCAACCCATTTAGTTCTTATGTCTATTTCTTCCTTATCAACTTCTCCAAATAATCCTGCACCTGCAATAGCAAAATCTACAAATGCTTCATTATCTGCCATTGGCCTACCAAACTTAAATTTAAGTAATGCTCTTGCGTAGTCTGCTGACTGTGGAGACATCAATGTTGCTTTAGGATATATACGACCTCTAAAATCAAGTTGATATGGATAAAAAAAACCTTCTTCATTTGCAAAATGTTTTGCTTCTTCTATTATTTGTTTAACCTGAATGTATTTAGATTTAGACTTGGCTCTATTTTTATAGACACGTTGTGCTTTTCTTTTCCATTCACGTCTTGCTTCAATATTAGTTTCAATATCAAAAGGTTTAGGTGGAAGTTCCATACTTTGAGGATTAATTGGTAATTTTCCTAAAGGTAAATCTTCTTCTAAACATTTATTTAATACATCAAATACTGGTGAGTTAATAACCCATTCAGTTTTTTGCATTGTGTTTACACATTTAGGTACATCAGGAAACTCATGCCATCTGTTGTTAAGTTCTTCTAAGTATCTTCTATTTGTCGCTTTTATTAGATTGTAATGCACGTGCTATCTCCTCTGGGTTATTTGTTTCGTTAAATTTTTTACCGTAGTAACCACCCAAAAAAGGTGAAGTCCAATCACGTGGTGGCATTTTCATTGGTAAAAATTTTGGAAACAAGGCTTCGTTTTTAATATTAAAGTTTTTTATTTCTTCAATAATCTTTGGTGTTGCTTCAATATAAATAACAGTTTTCTTTATATTAAGTTTCCTATGTTGGTGTCTAATAAGACCCAACTGTTCCATATATCCTATTATCTTCACACCCAAATGAAGTCTTTGTTCTTTAGTCCAGTCATTAAAAGCAAGACCATGCTTATTCATACAATAAGTCCATACCTTCTGCTTGTATTGATACCTATTGGTATTCTGGGGTATGTTCTTACCTGATAACTTTTTAGCTACATTATTGTATTGTTCTTTATGGTCATACTTAAACTTAGTTATTCTTGCTTCGTGCATTAAACCAGTACCTATTTGTATAGATAGTTTGTTCATTGTTATTTCATCTGAAATACCATCAATAGTATTCTTTAATGCAATCAGAGAACAAGTATCCCATACGCTTATACGCTTATCTAAAAAGACACCATTATCAAAAGCTGTAGGTGGTAGACATTGACATAATAATTTAAGAGCAGTTTGGTAATTACCTGCTTGTCCTTTGTCCATCATCTTTACATCATCATTAATTTTATTAGATAATTCATTGATGTACTTTTGCTGTAAAACTAGGCCATATATCGTAGTACTTTCTTGACCTTTAGTTTTGGCGTCATTTACTGCTTTATTGTAACGATTAATACCACCACGTAACATAGCTTCTTCAAACTCTAGTTCTTTAGTTACTTGGCTTACATAATCATCTCTATTTTTAAATTTACCACCAACACCAACTTTAATAAGTTCGGCTAATTGTTGCTGAAGTAATGTTTTAGGTTCATCAGACATAATGTGAACATTCTCCTTATATTGTTTGCACTAATGCAATGTTGCACTAGTTCTGTTGCACGTTGCACAGAGACTATTGCACAGGTGCAAGTATTAGTTTTTAAAAAAAGGTGTTGCTATTAGCTAACTAATTGCACTTGTGAAAATAATTTTAAGAGAAAGAGTTCCTAAGACTAGTGCCTTAGACTTTTTCCCTTAAAACTCTCCTTTTCACAATTTATTGTGCAACAATGATTAATTAATGCAACACCTTGTGCAACAAACGTTTTCCAGTTGTTGCTTCTGGTAGGCGAGACAGGACTTGAACCTGCACAGATTGCTCTAATAGTTCCTAAGACTATCGTGTATACCAATTCCACCACTCGCCCATAATTTTTAGTGTAATTAGCAGGTTTCATTTAATTCTGCAATCTCCGATTATGACCATACATAGATACTACTTTACTACTATCATGCTCTAATGACTGCATAGCTTCTTCCATACCTTCATCTGATACTTGGTTATAATACTTTAAAGCTGTGTCTACAGAGATACCTGCAATCTTAGATATAGTTTTAACAGGTACTTTGTTCTCAGCTAATCTTGTAATAAATGTATGCTTCGTACAGTAAGGTGTAATATCTAACTTTAATCTTTTAGAATATTTTTCAAACAATGTACGTAGTCTACGTTTAGTCATAGTAGGAAATAACTTTTTATCTGCTCTTGCAAAAGCTACTGACCTGTATCTTAATGCAATCTCTTTAGTTATTTCATTCATAGGTAATTCACCTGACCACTTCTGTGTTTTATTTCGGAAAAAATTAATTGTGCATTTAGTATCTTTACCTCTTGGAAACTTAATCAAATCAACTGTTAGTTTCTGAAACTCAAACTCAATACGCATACCATAACCATTTAATAACCATCTGAAGGCATCAACAAATTCTTGTTCACCATCAAATGTAGCTTCATCAACAATGTCTTGTTCGTCTTGTGGTGTAATTATATTCTTTTGTTTAGTTTCAATTACAGCTTCATTTCTCCAACCCATGTGTCTAGCTATAGCATCAGGACTATTGTCTAATAATTTATCTGCTGACAATAATCTATTAGTCAAACCATGTTTAAATATATCACGAAGAAAACCTAATCGTTTATTTAAACTTCTTGTGTTGTAACTACCAAGATTATTAGCAGGTCTAGCTAAAATTAAATCTTGCATTTTTATTTTAAAGTTTTTGTAATGTTGCTGTGTCTGCATCTCATCTAATCTTATATCTCTTGGAAAATATTCAAGAATATCTTTCGCATAGATTTTATGATTAGTATAAGAAGCTAAAGGTTCTTTTTCTTTTAACACATCTTGTATTACTTCACCTAGTATACCTACAGTTCTAACTTTCTTTTGTAACGTATTGTTAAAACCAGTTGTTGCTATTTCTTTTCGTTGTAACTCTTTAAGTTTTTTAGCTTCATCAATAGCTTCTTTAAGTGAGTTATATTCTTCTATTCTTATAGTACCAGAAATCATTAAAGGTTTTTCTTTTGTCTTTTGTCTATTTTTTCTGGTCACTACTTGTAGACTGTCACCTCTACGATATATACCTTTTGGTATTTCCATTATCTAACACTCCTTATTTTTGATTTAACATGTTCAGTTGCAGGTGTAATACTTTGGCCTAACAATATCTTTTTTAATCTGATACCACTTGCAGTTAAACCAACACCTTTAAATCTACCATCTGTAGGTGCGAATGGGTTATCAACATAAGTTATTAATCCTAACACTCCACCTTTAGGTTTTTCTGATAAATATAAAAGTGTTCTTGATAATGATGAAGCATTGATACCTCTACCAAATATATCTCTGTACTTTACAGATATATTTTCGATAGATAAATCTTCTTCATCAAGTATGCATATTATCTTAAACGCTAACATGTAGTGCATTGGTACACCATTTGTATGTAGCGTTTTTCTTCTAGCAGTTTCTACAGCTTTTACTTTAGCAAGAAACTCTCTATCAAAAGTTAAGTTACCTACTACCGCTTCTTTCGACATCACTACCCTCTCTGTTCAACTTGTGAACTGTTGCTTTGTGATGTTGCTCGTTTGATTTTGATAGCGCCCTTTTAACTGCCCACTCAGGTATTTCTTCAATGACTACATCAGAATGTTTCAATGTTTTATCTATTGAAAATCTAATGCAAACACCTGCGATTTTTACAGATACAGTTTTCTCAAAGATATTATTAATCTCAATAATCTTTTTGAAAAAAGGTATCTGTGGGTTAGCGTCAATGGCAAAGACGTGATAATTAAAATCGTCTATCCGTCTAAAGGCTCTACAACGAACCTTATGCCAAACATAACAAAAGCTATAAGCTAACATCATTATTATTTTATTTCCTAACTTCATAAACTTTATCTCCTAACTTGCAGTAATGCAACTACTAATGACTGCACTACCCTATTTTTACTACATATTGTGTTTGATGTTATCAACTTACAACATTTAGATTTTTTAAATAGATAGCCTATAAATATCATTATTCAATAGAACATCAATAGAACACTACAAATTAAATTTAACTGGGTACAACATTGTATATCTAGCTTTAGCCATTGTGCTAAATTGCAACTCCAACTACCTAAATTATGTCTTCAGGTTGTTGTATTACCAGTATTTCTACTTTGGGTTCACTAGGCTTTAAGTTATCTCTAGTTTCCTCTAAGGCTTTCGCTAACTTAGGTTTCTCTAGCTTATTTAAAGCGTGACCCCAATCTTCATAAACTGGAAGTGCTACTATCATTGTTGCTATCCTTGTTTAAATTACGTCTCTTTATATATGTAACCATATTGTCAACCATCTGGTCAGACAAATGCTTTACTTTGAGACCGTTGGGAAACTTAATAGCTTCCCCAACTCTTAATCCCCTCACCTGTTTTTTCATCTGATTAGACAAATCATCAGACTTATGCAGTTTTATTGTGAAAAGAAATTGACATTTACACACCATACGATTTGATGGTGTTTGTATTATATATACACTCATATTTATCTATCCTATTCTACTGATATATAAGATTAATTCTTGCAAATCAGTAAGATTATCTTATGCACATTTTATATGAGACTGCAACTCTTTTATAAAAATAATTGTTGATATAAAATTTAAATTAATATAATCCTTTTTATAGGATAGATTTATGATAAACGAAAAGATATTAGCTGACTTTATGAATACCTCACCTACGTCTTTAGAAGAATTTTCAGAATTTATAAATAAACTTATCAAAGAGCATGGTAGAGAAAAAATTATTACTGATGCAGGTATTGATAAGAATGTTTTATATCGTGCAAGTAATTCACAAAATATTATACTAGAGAATTACTATAAGATTAAACAAGCATATAAAGAACAACTTAAATCTACATCACAAGCAAGTAACATAGAAGATTTACCGATACTAGGTCAGATTATAGATAATACTGACATACGTATGTTGAACCCTACTCAACCAATATCTGTACCTGTTCCTACATCAATTATAAGTAATTGGTCACCTGTATTTGGTTATTTATGCGTTAGTGGTACAGCTTATTCAGGCTTTGTATTTGTTTTTTCAGGTAAAGATTTAGAAGAACATACTAGTTCTATTGGTAATAAATGTGTCAATAGATTAGTAATGACTTACCCTGAGAACGAAGACCCTCAATATGGAATGGTGCTTAAACAAGATGATGACTATGTGTTAATACACCCAAGAAGTCGTAAGGTTCTACTAGATATACCTACAAAGAATAACATCAGTTGGTCTAAGTTTATATGTTTTATTCCTTACTCACTTATGGAAAACTACAAAGAACCTAAGTATCAAGATAACATTCACAAACTAGAAGATAGCTTTAGTAAATACAAAGTTTAGACTTAAAGTTTCAAAACAGATAATGAGAGAGATGAAAGCAAATTATTTATTTGTAAGATTTGCTAATTAAAATCATTCCAAACTATAAAATCCACTAAAAATCCATCTGATTAGTTCAAGAGACTAGTGCTTTTTGTTATTCCATAATGTTTTTATTTATGTTTTGTGCAACACATGTTGCATTTGTTGTAGATAGTACCCATACCCCTCTGTAAAATCACAGGCGTGGCCTATGGGGACTTTTGTAAAATGTGTACTACGATAAGGTTGTCAGATTTTTATACCAAATTATTCCTCTGGTGACCATACGGTGCTATCAAACTTCTCCTGTAGAGAATAATCAACAGCATAGAAAAGAAAATCTTCAGTATTATCTAAAATAAACTTACGACTATCTATAATAGACTTCTTCTTCTTAATAGGTGTTAGTACTTCACTTTTAACAATAGCATCATCAATAAGTTTAGTAACTTTCTTGTTAGGCTTTAGACCTTTAAAGACACTCTTTAAGTATATCACTTTGTTTACCATAGGTTTAACTATCTGTTTTAATTATAACTTACTTGTTATTGATTTATATTTATCTCTATTCTTCTCTTTTACAAAGGTAACTATAGATTAAACTATAAGGTTATTCCCTATAGTGGCACTTAATTGGATTATCTTATAAAAGTGCAAAAACAAGTAAACTATAGTTTAAACCTATATCTTAATCCATGTTAGAGGGTCAGGTTCACCAAAGTACTTCTCTACTTCTACTCTAAACATTTCTTCTTTTCTGTCTTTAAAAGCTAAATCTTGGTCTTTGGCCAACTGTTGTATCCAATAATGACAAGACATCTGTAGTGCATCTATACGGTCATCATGGGTTAAAGTATTAGCACCTTTTTGAAGTCTACTTATTTGGTAGAATAATTGGTATCTTAAAGCTGTCTCAGCAGGATACATAGCGTTAGTTTCTTCATAATCCTTACGTATAACCGTAGGACAGACTATAAGCCTGTGTTGGGCTATAATAGGCTCTAGAGTGTCTAATATACGTCTATGCTTGTTAGATTGCTGTCTAATACCTTCTGTAGTACATGGATACTGTCTTATAAGGTAAGGTTTAAGTAATTCTGTAAACATACCTTGACCGAAGTTATCCTCAATCAATATCTTTCTAACTTTATGCTTTTTAGCTACTTCCACCAGTTTGGATAAAGTATGTTCACTATACCCACTATTGAAACCGCCAATATCAGCAAGAAAAATATTTCCATTTAAAAATTTAGTTACACAATAACTTGTCTCATCTTTACCTTTTCCACTTGGGTCAATAGACATTACAATTCCAGTATAAGGTAAATAGTTACCTTGTATCTGCATTGGTCTAAAATAAGCATCACCCTGAAGTCCTACACATGGTATATCATTATGTTTAAGTTCAGGACTAGAAGCCCATACTACCTTTTCAGGTGCATCATCAGGATTTAATGTCATAACTGACAAGTCTGATAATTTTAATGGGTATCTATTTAAATCAGATAAAGAACTATCTAATTGATACTGCATGTTAAAACCTATTCGGCCATAACTTGCTTCTCTATCTAATAAATCTTTTTCATCAAATCTTGTAGGGTCTGTTGGTTTTCCTACCATTTCATCTGACCAAGTATTATTAATCATAGGTGCTAGATTTGAATTATAAGAAATTAATTGTTTTTCTGTTGGGTATCTAGCTGTCCAATATCTAATCTTATAACCTCTCTCTTGAAGTTTATTATAGATTGATTGTTCTACTTGTGGTGTACCTAAAAATACAATTCTACTATTATCTTTAGGTTTAATTATAGCTTCAAACTCTTTTATACTTTCAGATAACTTGTCTCTCATAAATTGAGTTTGAGTGTTACCAGAAGTTTCTACGTCATCAGCAATAATAATATCTGCTCTACTTCCTGTAAGCTGTGATGTTATACCTAAAGATTTAACACTAGGTTGTTGTGATGCTAACGCTGTGGCCACATCAAAACTAATCTTAGATTGTCTTTGGTCACCTCTAGGATACAAATGTTTAAGAATAGACATCTCTGACATAAGTCTTAAACAGAATGTACTAAAATCATCTGCTCTGTTTTTGGAAGCTGATACAACTAATATGTTTAAGTTGTTATCTAATAATAGTCTCCAAAGTACATAAGAAGCTGTAATCCAACTCTTTCCTACACCTCTAAAAGCACTAATAATACACCTTGTTGAACCATTAGCTAGATAATCAGCAATATCAAATTGACATTTGGTAGGCTCAGGAAGACGTAAATGTAACCAAGTAAGGTATAGAAAATTTCTAAAATCGTTAATTTTTGATAACTTGTTTGTCTTTTTCATCAAATGGAAGTTCTTCTATAAGTTTTTGTAAAGGACTATCTTCTGTAGGAACAGCATCTATATTGTTATCTTTAAGAAACTGTCTAGCTACGTTTAAATCTGCTGACTTTGCATCAGGGTCACTTACTCTCTTTAGTAGTTCAGTTGCTAGAACTTCATGTAATTGTTTTAATTTATCACTCATAATTATTTCATTAACCTGTCCATGTGGGCATATATTCTACCTATTTGTTTATCTATAGACATTATTTCTTCACTTAACATACCTAGATGTACTTGTAGTTCTACTACAGTAACTAAAACATAAGTAGACAAACCCGTTAGAATTGTTCCAAGAAAAGGTAAAATCCATTTATTGTTTTTCATTTAATGTATTTACCTTTATTGATACCTGCTTTGATAAGATAACCTCTTGTACCATTACCATTTATATCAACTTCTTTTCTTAAATGTTTAAATACGTTTTTTTCTTTTAATTCTTTTTCAATTCTTTTTTTGAAACTTTCTAAAATTTTTATATCTCTCATTTATTCTAATGGGAAATCCATTCTGTTATCAGGTGACTTTTTATTTTTTGTTTTTTTCTTTTTACAATTAGGGAAATCAAATGTTAAAACTTCAACTACTTTGTCTGATAAGTCGTCAATCCAACCACAAAATTTAAGAATTAATTTGTCAATCACGATATTTCACCTACTGCTCTACATTCAAATTTTATTACTATTTTTTGTTTTTCAAAATCAGGTATATCCCACTCAGGTAATTCTTTAAGGTTTCTAAAAGTTTTTTGTGCAATAGCATATCCTGAATTTACACAATCATAGTGTGAATTGAATTGATAACCTGAAATAGAACTAGAGGGGCATTGTCCAGTTGTCATACTGCACATATACAACACTAGTAAATATTTCACTTAAATTGGAATATACCTATTACTGTAGCAACTATTGTTCCTAAAAAAACAAGAAGTGAAACCATGCCTTTTCCTTTTGATACATCAGTTCTAAGAGATTTAACTTCTTGTTTTAATTCATTAATAGCTTCGTGTAATGCTTTCATTCTTTCTGCACAAAGTTTTTCATGTGAAGAAAGTCTTACCCCAGTAGCCATATCAGCTAGTTGTTTTGGGGTAGATTTTCTAGGCATTAGTCTTTCTTATCTTCTGCCTTTTCTTCTGTAACTTCATCTTTAGGAAGTTCAGCTTTTAGAAGATTAGAATAATGACCTTGCAATATATTTACGTCTGCCATTTCCAAGTTTAACTGTTGTTGTTTAGCTTGGATTTGTTGCAACTTACCTAAATATAATTTGCCATTATCAGATAGCTTTTCGCTATCGTAGTCTTTGTCATCAAACTTAAAGTTCATGTATTACCACTCTTTCGTTTTTGATGTTAGTTCAGGTGCTTTTTGTGATGCGATTTGTGCATCAAGATTAGCTTTCATATCAGCTTCAGTAGTATCTGAATGTTCTAATACACAA